>Ga0210099_1000008_pt1 | contig 145224 bp, 130 predicted proteins | sample Joice_ThreeSqA_D_4_FD_184872 | JGI IMG/M metagenome (GOLD analysis project Ga0210099, IMG submission 184872) | Wetland microbial communities from San Francisco Bay, California, USA, that impact long-term carbon sequestration - Joice_ThreeSqA_D2... | ecosystem: Environmental > Aquatic > Marine...
TACTAGTGAAAGGTAACATTTCACAGGTCGCATCCATTACAACCAGTCAACCGGAACGATGAATTCAAAAGAGCGACTCTTAGCAGCCATTCGGGGTGAACTGCCCGACCGGCTTCCTGTTACTACCCACCATTTGATGCCCTCCTTCCTTCAAAGTCATTTGAACGGGGCTTCTGATCAGGAATTCTTTGACCGTTTTGGCCTGGATCCCATTCAATGGATCATTGCCTTTGCCGCCAGTGAATCTGCGGGCGAATATCATGATCCGGGTCATACAGAACTTGGTTTCCTGGAGGCCAGGCGGGTAAGCTCGGACCAGTGGAGGTTCCGCGTGGATAAACTTGAAAACAGACAATTCGATACCTCCCGGTTTACCATTATCACACCTAAAAAAGAAATTTCCATGGTGTTGCAATCAGACCTCCATACCACCTGGGTAGCTGAACACCTGATCAAGGAAAAAAGCGATATCGATATTATTGCCAGGTATATGACCCGTCCCATTTGCGATGTGACAGCAGTGAACAGAGTTGCTGATGAGGCAGGAAGCCGTGCACTGGTGAGGGGACATATCGCCTGTTTTGACGGTTTCGGACAGCCGGGCTGCTGGCAGGATTTCTCCTGCCTGTACGGATCAACCAACCTGATCATGGCTGCCATGGAAGATCCCCCGTGGGTGCATACCTTCCTGGAGGTGTTGCGGGTCCGTAAAGAGGTGTATATCAATTCCCTCCCGGGCGCCCGGTATGATATCATAGAGCTTGGAGGAGGTGATGCCTCGACCACTGTTATATCCCCTGATATTTTCAATGAATTTGTGGCACCATATGATGCACGGCTGATTGCCTCGGCTCACCGGGCCGGACAGAAAATCGTGTACCATACCTGCGGGGGAATGATGCCCATCCTGGAGGACATCGCAGCAATGGACCCCGATGCCATGGAGACCTTTACCCCATCGGGAATGGGCGGTGATGCAAGGCTCTCCGAAGCAAAGAAAAGGATCGGGGACAAGGTGTGCATGATAGGCGGTTTCGACCAGTTCCACTTTTTCACCGGCTGCACCGGGAAGGAGACCCGGCGGGAAGTCAGGCGCTGTTTCAATGAAGCCGGTGCCGGCGGAGGTTATATCCTCTCACCGTCCGATCATTTCTTTGAGGCCGACCTGGGCCTGATCGAGGCTTTTGCAGATGAGGCCCGGAACTGCAGCTATGAATAAGATATGGCCTGCTTATTTATAGAGAGGCCCGTAGGCTTCACAGGCTCTGTAGTCCGCCCCTTCTTTGTCCATACCAAAGGCTGACCAGGAACTGGGCCTGAATATTTGCTCATCAGGCACATTGTGCATACAGACCGGGATCCGGAGCATAGCTGCCAGTGCCATTAGCCTGGATCCCAGGTGACCATAAGAGAAAGCACCATGGTTGGCTCCCCAGTTGGCCATTACCGAATAGACGTCTCTGAAGTTCCCTTCGCCTGTCAGGCGGGGCACGAACCAGGTAGTGGGCCAGGTGGGATTGGTTCGTTCGGTGAGGGTTTGATGCACCTCTTCAGGAAGGTCGATGGTGTACCCTTCAGCAATCTGGAGCGCCGGGCCCAATCCCATGATGATATTGATCCGGCTCATTGTTATGGGCATCCCTCCACGGGTATTGAATGTGGATGAGAAGCCGCCCCCCCGGAAGTAACCAACATCAGCCGCCCCCCAGGTGGTACGGTCAAGACATTGCTGAGCCTCCCTTGCGGTTATCTCGTACCACGGCTTCATGGCCGGCTGGCCATTAATGGTCTGCTCCCCGGAACCGTCCAGTGCGGAGGGACCGGAATTGATCAGGTGGAGAAATCCATCCTTTGCATCACCTGTCAGTTTGAATCCGGTCACCCGTTTCACAGCCTCAGGGCTCCAGTAGGTTCTTACATCGCTGAACACCTGGGCAGCTCCTGTTAACAGGTGACCGAACAACATGGAGATCCCGTTCAGGTTGTCGTTCTCGGTGGCCAGCATGTATGGCTGGCGAATTCCGTTCCAGTCAAAGGATGAGCAGAGCACGGCCTCCATAAAGTCCCCGTTGGGAAAATGGTCTGTCCATTGCCTCTGTCCCTGGAATCCGGCTGCAATGGCGTTGTGTCCCAGGGCTTCCTCTCCATAGCCCAGTGCTTTTAGTTTCGGGTTTCCCACCATGAGGTCGCGTCCGATGAGGGCCATTTTTGCCACAAAATCCCACTCTTCGGCTTTTTTTTCGGGAGACTTCTGCATGTCAGGAGGATTGTAGTCTTTTCCCTCCCTGCAGTTCTTCCGGATCCATTCCCGGGCAAGGGAAAGTTCGGTCGGGTCAAAGATCCCCTCTTCGATCCTCCTGGTAAATTCGGACATATCTATATATTCACACCGCATCCCCAGGTACTCTTCAAAGAATGCGGCGTCCACTATGGATCCGGCTATCCCCATGGAAACGCCTCCCATGGAGAGATAGGATTTCCCTCTCATGGTAGCCACTGCCAGTCCGGCCTGCACAAAGGTGAGTATCTTCTCTTTGACATCTTCCGGAATTGTGGAGTCGTCCGAATCCTGAACATCCTTTCCATAAATGCCAAATGCCGGCAATCCCTTCTGGGCATGGCCTGCAAGAGCAGCGGCCAGATATACTGCGCCCGGGCGCTCGGTCCCATTGAATCCCCAGATTGCTTTAGGCAGCAATGGATCCATATCAATGGTTTCACTTCCATAACACCAGCAAGGGGTCACCGTCAGGCTCACCCCCACTCCTGACCGGGCAAATTTATCTGCGGTGGCAGCTGCCTCGGCTACACCCCCGATGCAGCTGTCAGCGATAACGCATTCCACCCCGGAGCCATCGGAATGCTTCAGATGCGACTCTATCAAAGTTGCAGCGCTCCGCGCCATGTTCATGGTTTGATCTTCGAGCGATTCCCGGATGCCTTTCTGGCGACCATCAATGGCGGGCCTGATCCCCACTTTAGGGGCCTCTCCGATTAATCTTCCTTTACTCATGGTGTTTTTATCTTTTAAGTGTTAAATATTTCCTGTATCGTTCACGCGCCGGGTCCGGGGTCCCTGCGGGACTGTATTTTTTTACCCGGCAGGATTTCTTCACCAGGTCCCTGCCAGCCTGCAGGTTCCGGATCTTACCCATGGCAATTCCCTGAATAATAACATTGCCCATGGCTGCCCCTTCAACCGGACCGGAAATGACCTTCCGTTCACAGATCGTCGCGATGCGCTGGCAAAGATAATCGGATTGGCTTCCCCCTCCTACAACATGCAGCACCTCGATCGATTTTCCGGAAAGCTGTTCAAGTTGTTCAATCTGGTACCTGAACGAGAAACAGAGGCTATCATATGCACAACGGATATAGTCACTGAACCGGTCCGGCAGCGGCTGTCCTGATTTTAAGAAGTAACTGTCAAAGGCGCCCTTCATGTTTTCAGGATTGTAAAATCCGGGATCATCCGGATCAATCACCTGTCTGCCGTCACCTTCTTCCCGAACCATTTCTTCCATCTGTTCAAATGAAATATCGGTTTTCAACTCTCTCTTCAATCCCTGGAGCAGCCATAGTCCCACAATATTTTTCAAACAGCGGTAACTGTCTCCATAGCCCCTTTCATTGGTTATTCCCAGCATGAACGCCTCTTTGCTGATCAGGGGCTGCGTTAATTCTATACCGACAATACACCAGGTACCGGCCGAAATATAGGCATAATTGGGATTTTCCACAGGAATGGCAGCCACCACACAGGCTGTATCGTGTCCGCAAACAGCCACACACTCAAGCCGGTTACCGTCAACTTCCGGCAGCAACACGGATCCCAGTTTTGTCCCTGGTTGAATAACCTCGCCCAGTTTTTCCCTGTCCAGATCCAGATTCTCCAGTATCCTGCTGTCCCACTCTTTGCCATCCAAACCCAGCACCTGGGAAGTGGAGGAGATGGTCAGTTCGTTCACCATCTTGCCGGACAGGAGATAATTGATATAACAGGGGATAAACAAGATCTGAGAGCTCCTCTGAATAGTGCTGCTTCCTTTTAAGGAGAGGAGCTGGAAAAGGGTATTGAAGATGTAGAAATTGATCCCGGTCCGAAAAAAAGTCTCCTGGTCCGGCATCAGTCTCCTCCATTGTTCCTGCATCCCTTCGGTGCGCTTGTCCCTGTATGCCACCGGGGTATCCACCAGATCGCCGTTCCTGTCAAGCAATACAAAATCAGCACCCCATGAATCTACCCCTACACTTTCAGGAAGTTTCCCGGAAACCTCAATTGCCCGTGAGATTCCCTGAATGATCTCACCGGTGATATATGCCATATCCCAGGTATCGCGGCCATCCTGAACCCTGATCTCATTATCGAATCTGTGAATCTCCTCAAGTGACAATTCATTCTTATCCATCACTGCAAGCATAACACGGATACTTCCGGCACCCATATCCACAGCAATTGCACAGAAATCATTCTCCTTTTTCATCCCGGGTAATCTGGCAGGAATTGAATTTCGTTCAATTTAAACAATTTACCCGGAAAAGGAGAGCGGCCTAAATGCTCTTCAGCAATAACTCTTCAGCCTCCAGTGACCACAAACCCCCGTGCCGGTCACAGATATCAGCAAGTTCTCCGAGTAAGGGATTGGTCCTGCCGAGTTCACGGAAATCCGAAATGGCGGTCAGCGGCATATCCAGGTGCGTGTAGATCAGCTTCTTCCCCCCCGGGATCCGGGGAAGGTTCAGGGTGGCTTCCGGCACTGCATTGAGTCCCCCGATATGTGTGATCAGGCCTGATGTATCCATCCCCTTCTCCATCATCTCCAGCGACTCCCTGATGTCATCTGTATTTCCTCCGCTGGTTCCTACAATATGGGTAAATGCATAATGTACATTATAAAAATTGAGCCTGGCACTCAATTTTGGATCGGCGGGACCTGCAAAAAAGTTAAGGCAACCGTCAAAAGCAAGGAGCTGATCAGCCAGCTCGATTACCGGCCCAACCGGGGCAAAAACAAATACGTCATTATAGCCCTCTCCCCCATTGATACTTTTCAGATGCCCGCCTGGATCATTGAGTTTACCAGTATTCACATAATGCAGTTCGATCCCCCTATGTGCAGCACGTTCAGGGGTGTAGAGATGAGCCGCACGGTCGAGTCTTTCCTGGTCAATATCGGTAACCACCAGCAGTGAGGGTCTTTTATCTTTCCTGTTCAGTACATAGCTTATGGCGGCAAGACCCATAGGTCCGACACCGGCCAGGATGGCCATTTTGCCATCGTCCACAATCTCCATGTCATGGATATAGGTGCCCGGCTTGATATGGTAATTGGCATGCATAGCCCCGATAACACAGGAGAACGGTTCAGCCATGGAAGCCGGGTAATATCCCGGCCCTTTATAGACCAGCAGGCATCCCATCTCCATGACCTCTTTTGGAATAATTACATAGGTCGCGTCCCCTCCCAGATACCGGTAGGAGTATCCCGGTGCTCCAAGCAGCCCAACAGGTCCACCCTCGTAATTGAGCGCCGGCTGGATGGCAAACTTATCACCCGCTTTGAACTGTCTGCTCCACCTGGAACCCACCTCGATTATTTCACCGGCAAATTCATGTCCTACTATTACCGGATTATCTTTTATATCGTTGGGGACACGTTTATGATCCTTACCCTGTATGGCTGCTTTGTATGATGACATACAGAGACTGTCACTGACCACTTTCGCAAGGATTTCATCCTCCCGGATCGAAGGCAACTCGAACTCCTCGATCCGGAGATCTTCCTTCCCGTATAACCTGACCGCTTTTGTCTTCATCTGAATTGTCTAATTATTTATATAATCCATTAATTGTGAGGGATCTTCGATCAGTTCACCCATTCCTTTCACGGGTTCATCGACCAGCCGGCCATACCCCCATGATACTCCCACCGGTTCCATCCCCGCTGCCTGTGCGGTAAAAATATCGTTATCAGAATCGCCCACAAAAAGGATATTTTCAGGCAGGATCCCCCACCCTTCCGCAATCTCTATCGCCGCGGCGGGATCCGGTTTACGGGGGACCTCCTCGCGCTGTCCGAGTACGGGATCAAATGGCCATCCGGAAAGATAGAAGTCACATACCTCCTTTGTGAGATGGTGGGGTTTATTTGAGAGGACAGAGATCCTGATCCCCCTGCTTACCAGCTCATCGAGCATTTCGGGGATACCCCCGTATACCCTGCTCTGGTTGTGGAGGTTGTTCGCGTAGATCTCTTTGAACTCTTTCACATAGAGCATCAACTGCTCATGAGAAACGGGTTCTCCGTATGCCAGTTCTATCAGTTTTACAGCACCGTTCCCGATCCATTTCAGGTAATAATCCAGGTCATGTTCAGGCAGGCCGTGCCGGGCAAACATTGAATTTGCCGACCCGGCAATATCCTCTATGGTGTGGATCAGGGTCCCGTCCAGATCAAAAATAATTCCCTCTATCTTCATGCTATCCTGTTAACTTAACATCACCTGGCCACCGGTAACCGGAATGGCCTGTCCCGTTTCGTACTCCTGGTCGATCACATATTTAATGGCTTTCACGACATCCTCCACCCTGCAACCACGACCTGCGGGTACCATCGATTCATAGTGACGCTTCACATCCTCAACTGTTTTTGCATCAGGCACTTTCCCGGCTTTCAGATACTGGATAAAGAGTCCGCTCTCTGGATCGGACCACAAGGGTCCCTCAAAGAAATTGCCCGGGCAGACGGCATTCACCTTGATCCGGTCTCCCATCAGCTCCATGGCAAAGGATTGAGTCAGGCCGATCCCGGCAAACTTGCTTCCGGCATATGCATAATTTTTTCTGCTCCCTTCAAGTCCCGACTTGGAATTGATCTGGATAATGTCACCAAAATTACCGGCTGAAAAACGATTCTGGATTTTCATAACAGGCACTACTGCCTTTACACAATTAAAATATCCATAGTAATTGACCCGTGTTACAAAATCGAATTCCTCCTTTTCCAGTTCTTCTATGGAGCCCGCCTTTAATACTCCTGCATTGCTGATCAACACATCCAGACCACTGAACTCAAGGATGGTCTCATACACCGCATTCTCCATGGATTCCAGGCTGGTAACATCGGCTTTTATATAGCACGCCCTGTTGGGGGTCCTCTGCCCGTTTAACTCCCCGGCCAGCCTGCCTCCCTCTTTTTCATTGATGTCCATGATCACCACATTGGCACCCTCGCGGAACAGCTGCCTTGCAATTCCCTCACCATATCCCATGGCGCCGCCTGTAATGGCCACCACCCTGTTATACAGCTTATTCCTGAGGTGCGGAGACGCAGCCGGTTCGGACAGATCAGCTCCGCGGCTCTTCTTTCGAACGGTGGCCAGTTTCCGTTGGAGCTCCGATTGACTGGAGGAGAGCCCAAGCAGTCCGGTCCCTTCAATAAAAACATAATCCCCTATACCCTCCCTGGAGGAAGATATCTGCTTCAGAACCGTATCCGGCTCTCCTGAGAAAACAGAAACGTTTCTGTTCAGCCGGACGGTGATCTTCCCGGGATCCGTTTCAGTGAGCTGATCGAGTGGAACAAGACTTCCGCTTTTCAGCTGGTCTCCCGACATGATCATCCGGATAGCCGGGACCATTTTAAGTATTGTTTCTTTTGAGTGATCCATACGCTTCTGTTTTATCTGATGGAGCCAAAATAGTGATTCAGTACAGCTTTGCCCAACAGCTCCATCTCGTTCCTGTCACCAGGCCGGTACCCCACCCCTCCTTTAACGACAAGGTATTGATGTGCAGCCAGATAGGCGGCGCCGTTAAATGATATCCGCATCAGATCTTTATCAAGCGGCACTCCTCCCTTACAATTAACTGTCAGGGGCGGCATGGCTGTTGTATTGTGTTCCGTTCCGAACGACACTACAAATCCGTTCTCATAGAAGAAATCAGCATATTCTTTTAAAACCTCAATGCGGTTCCGCCCCGGGATCATTTCAACAGAACGAATTCCCCGCCTTCTTAGTTCTTCCATCAATGCCTGCCTGTCATGCTCAAACTCAGTGATCCCTACTCCTGCTCCGTCCAGCAGCATGGGATAGGTGGGAATACCTCCGGCCTTTTCAATGATCTCAGTGATTTCTACCAGGTTCATAAATGCCTTTTCATCTTCCGGGACAAAGGCCGGTGCCCCGGCTTTCAGCATCCTGGAACGAATTTCATCTTCAATTCCTGCAATATCCTGACGCTCCCGGGTGGATGGCCTTCCGCCATACACAAGTTCCAGCATGTGGTAGAATTCATCATCGGTACGACTGCGCTGTTCAACCTTTATCCTCAGGGCTTTGGCCACGTGTCGCTCCCTTAACAGCTCCATGGCATGTTCATCCATGATCTCCCTTACTGTGAGAGATATACCTGTCCCCTGTGACGCCAGCCACCTGTTCAGCAGAACGATCATCCTGGCAACCTGGTTATTACTCTCCTTCACCACCCTGTCCAGTTTGTGCTGCATCTCCCCTGAAAGTATGGAGGGGAAGGCCAGACCTTTGCCACTGATATAGGTACGGCCCGGATTATTGGGATCATTCACCCTAATCCCTGCTTCCTGGTCCTCCCTGCTGATCCCGATCAGTTCAATATTCAGCAACGGGAACAGGCCATATTGACGGCACCTGTTTATAAACTCTCCATAGCCATCCGTTACATAAAAATCATTGATCCCAAGCACACTGATATCCTCGCTTCTGGCCATCTTCACGGCCTCCTCAATATTTTTGAACGCGCTAAAAGACCAGGGGCTATGTATGTGATTGTTGACCTTCGGGGGAAGCCCGGCCTCATCCGATGTGTACATTCCCAACAGGGTGGAACGATCAGGAAATTCTTCTAAGAAACTCATCACTCTTACAGGTTTATACACCCAGCCTGCTTCTGCGCATCTGCTCCCCGGCAGTAAAGTTCTGGGAGGTTATATGGTTCACCAAAGGTACAATCTTCTCATGAATGGCATCCAGGATCCAGGAGGGCTGGGGAAAGAAGTAGTCTTCCAGCTCATAGGCGGGGATAATCCAGTTACGCGAACCAACCACCACCGGAGGTGCATCCAGATCATCAAAACCAAGCTCTGTTATATTCTGGGCCAGATCCTTCAGGTAGGATCCCCTTTCATTGGCATCACTTACAAGAAGGATGCGTCCGGTCTTCTTCAGCGACTTCAGTACCAGATCATAATTAAAGGGTACCAGTGAACGGGCATCAATGATCTCGGCCGACAATCCATATTTTTCCTGCAGCGTATCTGCCGCCTCCCTGGCACGATACAGCGTTGCTCCTATGGTCAGAATGGTCAGATCCTCTCCTTTTCGCTTGATATCAGGTTCACCTATTGGAATCTCGTAGTAACCTTCGGGAACGCCTTCCGTATGGAACTCCTCCCCGATGCCATAGAGCCGCTGGCTCTCAAAAAAGATCACCGGATCGGTCCCTTGCAGTGCAGCGTTCATCAATCCCTTTGCATCATAGGGTGTGGCCGGGAAAACCACCTTGATTCCTGGGATATGGGCCACCAGCGAGGACCAGTCCTGTGAATGCTGTGCGCCATATTTGGAGCCAACCGAAACCCTGAGCACCACCGGCATCTTAATGAGGTTGCCGCTCATGGCCTGCCATTTGGGCAACTGGTTAAAAACCTCGTCACCCGATCGTCCCAGGAAATCGCAATACATGATTTCAGGGATAACTCTTCCTCCGCACATACCATATCCGATGGCTGTTCCCACAATGGCCCCTTCGGAAATGGACGCATTGAACAGCCGGTTATATGGCAGTGCCTCGGTGAGGCCCCTGTAGACAGCAAAGGCACCTCCCCAGTCACGGTTCTCCTCCCCGTACGCCACCAGGGTGGGATCTTTATAAAAACGGTCCATGATCGCTTCGAAAACTCCGTCCCTGAACTGGTACTGCTTCATGGCTGAGTAGGGTTTTCCCTGCGTATCAAAAGCATACCGCTCCTTCCGGGATATCTGTTGGATCCTTGGATTTTCCTCCATGGGATGGTTCACATCCGGTGTACCCTCCTCCATCCTGTCGATGGATTGGTTGGAGTACATCATATCCCCGATCAATCCTGGATTGGAAACCAGGTCCATCCTTGGTGAGACCTGATCATCTATGGAGAGCTTAAAGGCTCCCATAATCAGTTCATCGGTCTCCGACCTGACCCGGTCCAGCATGGCCTGGTCGGCCACACCGGCATCCACCAGCTCTTTACCAAAGGAAACGATGGAATCGACCGATTCCCATGCTTCGATCTCCTCCTTCGACCGGTAGGAAGAGGAGTCGGAGGGTGAATGACCGCTGAAACGGTAGGTCAGCACATCCAGGAATACAGGTCCTTTTTTCTCTTCGATGATCTTCATCTTCCGCTCATAGGCGTCGATCACCGCCATGGGATTATATCCATCCACACGCTCGGCATGCATTTTTTCCGCATTGAGCGCGGCACCGACCCTGGCCGCAATAGCATATCCCATGGTCTCTCCGCAGGTCTGGCCGCCCATCCCGTACTGGTTGTTCATGATATTGAAGATAATGGGCAACCCACCCTTCATGTCACCTTCCCACAGTTCCCTGAACTGGTCCATTGCCGCAAAAGTCATTCCTTCCCAAACAGGGCCGCATCCAAGGGATGCGTCACCAATGTTGGCCACAACAATCCCGGGCTTCCTGTTCACCTTCTTGTAAAGTGCCGCGCCAACAGCAATATCGCCCGAACCGCCTACAATGGCATTGTTGGGGTAGATCCCAAAGGGAGTGAAGAAGGCGTGCATGGAACCGCCAAGACCCTTGTTAAAACCAGTCTCCCTGGCAAAAATTTCGGACAGTGTCCCATAAACAAGGAATTTCAGGGCCAGCGACCTGATGTCCCCTTTGTGTCCTTTTTCTACAATGCCCAGGATACGGCCGTCAAAAAAATTCTTCATGATCCCGTACAGGGCATCATCATCAAGTTTCTGAATAGCTGACAGCCCTTTGGCCAGGATCTCTCCATGAGAACGGTGCGAACCAAAAATATAGTCATTGATATCCAGCCTGTATGCCATCCCCACAGCCGCAGCTTCCTGACCGATTGAGAGATGGGCCGGGCCCGGATGGGAATAGGGCACCCCTTTATATTCATCTGTTGTCTTGATCAGGTTGAGCATAGTCTCAAACTCCCTGATGATCTGCATATCCCTGTATATCCGAAGCAGATCATCCTTCGAAAACCGGGACAGCTCCTCTTTAACCGATCTGTTATAGACATTGACAGGTATGGAACCCAGTTCAAGGATCTGGGACTGCCTGACATCTGACGGGTTGATAAATTGATTCTTTGGCATTGGGTATATGTTAGATTGTTAGAAATGTTAGAATGTTAGGTATTGGGATTGAGCAGGCCGGGGGTTAATTGTTCTATCTGGTTCTTGATCTCAGCAAGGAACAGTGTAGCCGGACCTCCGTCAATCGCCCTGTGGTCGTAGGTAAGGGACAACCCTATATAAGGCTGGAAGCCAAAATTGCCATCGGGCAGTACAACCGGACGCTGAATGATTGTATTGACTCCCAGAATACCCACCTGGGGCAGGTTGATGACCGGGGTAAACATCTCCACGCCGTAATTACCCAGATTGGAAACGGTAAATGTGGCCGCTTCAGGAACAATCAGGTCGGGGGATATGCTGCCTTTTTTAGCATTCCCGGCTATCTCTCCGAGATGGTCCGAAAGTTCAGGAAGGGTGTATCGATCTGCATTCAGCAGTACCGGGACCATCAAACCACGATCTGTATCCACGGCCATTCCCAGGTTCACCTTAACGAAAAGGCGGATGCTTTCACCAAGAAAATGTGCATTGGCTGCCGGGTGCAGCAACAGGCTCTGTATCACTGCATAGCACACCATGTCATTGAGGGTGATTTGATGGGGATACCCACTCTCCTGCTTAACTTTCACCTGGCGGCGCAATTGTAGCATAGAAGTGGCGTTGGCACTGAGGTGATGCGTCAACTGGGCTGAATTCTGCAGGGAACGATACATGGCCCCGGCAATGATCTTCCTGATATTGGTGAGCGGTACATCTGAATATGGATCCGAACCGGTTGCAACAGGCTCGATTAGATCACTGGTGCTGTATTTCCCCCGGCCGGGACGATCACCGGGAACAGTCAGTCCCTCCGCCTCCTTTTTCTTCTGAGCAAGGGGTGTGAGCCTTTTACCCTGCCTGATGGCTTCAACAATGTCCCGTTCAATAATCCGTCCACCGGGACCACTTCCCCGGACTGCCTCCAGGACGACCCGCTTCTCCCTTGCAAGTTTTCGCGCCCTGGGCGATATCGCATGGATACCGGTATGTGACCCGGGAGTTGAAATGACTGGCTCATCTCTGACAGGTATATCCTTCATGGTGATCTCAGCATCAGTTTGAGCTGCCTCCCTATGGCCCCACCCTGGACGAAACTCCTCAAAGGAGTCACCTTCCCTGCCGATTACCGCCACATTCAGCAATACTGGTACTTCATCACCCTCCTCGAAGAAACGGGCCAGCAGGATCCCGTCTTCAGGTGCCTCTTCCTCAAAAGCGGCTTTATCAGTCTCATAGGCGAAAAGCAGATCTCCTTTTGATACACTTTCACCTGCTGATTTGTACCATTCGGTCAGGATACAGCTCTCAACCGATTGCCCCTGCCTGGGCATGATAACTGGATGTGTCATATGAAATTCCTTTACTTGTATATACAAGTACAAATATAAGTGCTTTTTTATAATAAAAAAAGTATTTGGTAACTATGCGGCAATAATTTAATATCTCTCTGATATTATATTACTTACATTCTATCATAAATGGTATGTTTTGAAAATATCACGCAATAGCCTATCTTTACAACTTAGTTTATTGATTTTAACAAATCCAGATCCTCTCCTGATGGATGTTAAACGGGTATCATCCTACCGGATACTGTATGAAAAGCTGAGGGAGCTGATAGAAGACGGCACTTATAAGCGAGGTGATCTTCTCCCCTCTGAAAATGAGTTATGTGCCGCACACCACCTCACCCGTCCTACGGTGCGGAAAGCCCTGGACCTGCTGGTCAATGATGGTTTTATCCTCAGACATCAGGGTAAAGGTTCCATCGTCCAGGGGCAACCCAGAGGGATTGGTATCCTGTCCCTCACCGGGACCACATCAGCCATCGGTGAGGGCATTCTGACCACCAGGATCATTGTCAGGCCAAAGATTATCAGCTGGAAGCATGCATTCGGTTATGAGATCAGCGAAAAAGAGAAGAGTATGGGCTGTATTTATATGGAGAGATTAAGACTGATCAATGAAGCCCCGGTCTTTTACGACATCACCATGATCCCGAACCTGAACCTGCCCAGGTTTACCTCACGGACATTCGAAAACCGTTCCCTTTTTGAGATCCTGCGCAAGCACTATCAGCTGGAGATAAAAGGCGGGGAACAGAAAATCCAGGCCATTACTGCTGATGAGCGTATCCAGAAACATTTCGGGATAAAAAAGAATCACCCCATCCTTCGTGTCGACCGTAAACTGGAGACCAATCGTGACGGCTTCTCATTCTATAGCCAGATCTACTGTAATACAAGCGACTACAGCCTGACCGGCCGGTTCTGAGCGCCAGGCGGAAAATTGCCAAAATTCCGGAACACAATTTGTGGTATACAGGGTATCAGTTTACTCTTAATACCATCAACCATGAAAAAAATATACAAGCACCCGGCCATTCTCATTTTGCTCACCTTCAGTCTCTCACTTTCTGCACAGAAATCAGTCTACACTTTCCCCTTTGAAAACAGTTACAGGCTCCCACCCATGTCCGTCATTATCAACCATGATGAGATAGCCAGCACCTATCAGACACTTGGTAACCTTTATACCACAGAGATCTCCGGCATGGGAGAGGAGGCTCTTGAACAGACCTCCGTCACCTCGATTACAGATGTGAAAGCAGTGGATGCGGTACATTTCCTCGAATTCTATACACAGGAGCAGCTGGTCGCGCCCGGGGATGAAACCGGCGGAACGGTTGAGATGAGTATTATCTACTATAATTCAAGGAGCAGGGTGAATCTGGGTACTCCATTCACAGTTCTGACCCTTGGTTTGGGGGCACTCCTTGGTATTCCCTTTTCCACGGGTATCACAGATGTGGAGGTACAGGCCATTTTTTTCGATGAAAATAATCAGAACCTGACCACTCAACGCGGTCTGGGACGGTCCAAAGTGCTCGAAACGCTGTACAATAGGGATTATTCCATAAGAATGCAACACCAGAAAGCCATGAGAAAAGCCCTTGACGACCTGAACGGGAAGATCATGTCCGATCCCGCCCTGGAATTTGTGAAAAAATAGAGAACCGGCCTCCGGGGCTTACCTTTTACAGTTCACGAACCCTGATGTTCCTGAATTTCACCGCCATGTGAACACCGCCGTGAAGTTGCAATCCAATGGGGCCCTCCCCTGCCAGCACGATCCCGATATAATCCACCATGGGCTCACCGTTCAGAAAGGTCTGTATTTCTTTGCCCGTTACAATGACCTTCATATGGTTCCACTTTTTGTCCCTGTATATTTCAGCCACCTTGTCGGTCTGGCCCGGGTAACTTCCCAGGTCATCCTCAGGGGCGTAGATACAGGCTGTCATATCCTTTTCAAGAGACCTGGAGATGCCAATCTGGACCTGGTGCGTAAGTCCCCTGATAAAGATCCCGGAATCGTAATCATCTGTAAGCGGGATATAGTCAAGCTCCACCTCGAAATCACGGAACTGCCTGTTGGTCCACAATATGGAGGCATTCTCCGTGGCATTCTCTCCCACAAGCGCACCATCCTCAACCTTCCAGTCCGTCAGGCACTCTGCCGGATCACATTTCCACCCATCCAGGGTTTTGCCGTCAAACAGGCTTTCAGAAGTATTGCATCCGGTCATCATAAGACCAATTGCCAGCAAAGCGGCCAGCTTATACATCTTTCTCATATGATATATTTTTCTCTAACGTTCTAACTTCCTAACATCCTAACATCCTAACTGTCATACCACCTGTGGTATGACATAGGGATACCTGTATTTCCTGGTCAGGAGCAAATTGGCCTCCTGGTTCTCAATAAACCTCTCGAGTTCCCCGTTGAATTCCAGGGTCTCACCTACCCTGTAGGCAATATTCCCGAGATGGGGCAATACTGAAGAGCGGTGCCCTTCCAGGATATCACAGGTGAGATCCAGATCGTTACCCGATCTGAGGGCCTGGATAAAGTTGGCAAAATGGCCCCCTCCTCCGGGAGCGGCCCTGAAGCTCGTATCTCCTCCAACGGAAGCATTGCCAGTACCCATTTCAGTCCCGGCAAAGGGTGTCTCCTCGCGTTCCCGGTATGCCTTCCAGCTGGAGCCGTTGATCTCCATCCATCCTTCTGTCCCATAGAAAAGGTTCCCTATCCTGACACCGGATGGCGCCTCAGCATTGGTATACCGGCCACGGGTTTCAAATTCAAGGATCTTTCCATCCTCATATTTAAAGATGGAGGTCTGTGTGTTCGGGGTCTCCTGTGAACACTCCTGGGGAGAGATCCCGAAAATACCTCCCATGGACTGCACTTTCACGGGATGTACATTCACGCCCAACCCCCAGCGGGCGATATCAAACTGGTGGGGACCCTGGTTCCCTGTATCGCCGTTTCCGGTATTCCAGTGCCAGTGCCAGTTGTAGTGTCCTCTCATCTCATTATAGGGACGCCACGACGCCGGCCCCAGCCACATATCATAATCCAGCGATTCCGGCGGATCACTGTCGGGGGTTATTCCAAATGAGTCTCTTGGTTTAAAACAGGTCCCCCGGGCCATGAACACCTCCCCGATCCCGCCATAGTGTAAGAAATTGATGGCCTGCATAACCTCGGTAATGGACCGGTTCTGGAATCCCACCTGGACGATGCGGTTGTATTTCCTGGACGCTTCCACCATTTTCCTTCCTTCCCATATATTATGTGAACTGGGCTTCTCAACATACACATGTTTACCGGCTTGGCAGGCCCAGACAGTCGCCAGTGCATGCCAGTGGTTGGGCGTGGCTATGGATACGGCATCAATCTCAGGATCTTCGTAGACCTTCCTCAAATCCTTTACAGCGTCGGGCTTATTCCCTTTCTGGTTATCTGCAACCACCTTCCTGGATGGTTCAAGAAATTCTGAATCAACATCACAGATTGTCTTTACAGAAACCCCATCGTTGTACATTCCGGAGAAACTGTCGAGGTGCTGCTGTCCGCGACCCCTCAGGCCGATAACACCAATATTGATGCGGTCATTGGCTCCCAGTATCCGTCCGTAGGATCTAGCTGAAAAGGCGGTTAGTCCCATTGAAACTCCGGCAGTCCCAATGGCTGTTTTCTTGATAAAAGTTCTTCTGTTTTCCATAATGATATGTTGGTAAATTGAATAGTTGGTTGTATGGTGAATGGTTGCTAAATATAAAAAAACCTATAAGAAATTCATCTCTGCCTTCGCTTCAAACCCGGATTCAGACCGTACGGTTAAGGTTGCGGTACCTGATTGTCCGTGAACACTGCGAAGCACAGCGACCGCCTTTCCATAGAAGAGCGGATGGGTCTCATCCGTAAATACATCATGCCCCATCTGGTTGCCATTGGCCACTCCCATCAGCTTTGCAGCCCCTTCTATATTGAATTTCAGCATATCCATGGCAAGCGGACATACATTCCCTTCTGCATCGATCATCTCTATGGTGATGTAACAGAGATCCATTCCGTCGGCTTTCATACTGATCCTGTCGGGCGTTAACCGGAGTCCGGATGCCTCTCCTGCAGTAGACACACTTGCTTCCCCGATCCTTTCACCGTCCTTATAGGCAACAGCCATCAGTTCTCCCGGTTCATAAGGCACTTCGAGCCACCGTAAACGGTATGCATCCACTATTTCAAAATAGGGAGCAGCTGGGTCATCGGGTCTGACCGAGTAGTCAAAATCTGCTCTCACTTTCTGGCTAGTCCGCACCATATCCGGATCAATCTTGTGTTTGCGTCCCAGGCTCTTGCCATTGAGGAATAGTTCAGCTTCGTCCCCGTCGGTATAGACAAACACAGGGACGGGCTCACCCTCATGTCCCTTCCAGTTCCAGTGCGGAGCCACATAAACTGTATGATCCTTCTCATTCCAGAGGCTCCTGTAGTTGTAATAAGAGTCTTTGGGAAGACCTGCCAGATCGACAATCCCAAAATAGCTGCTGCGGGCATCATACCCCTCCTTTGTTGCCTGAAATCCTCCCCGCGCCCAGCGCGCGTCAATATCCATTACCGGTGTGGGTTCGCCCAGGTAGTCAAATCCTGTCCACACAAATTCCCCTGCTATAAAGGTATCGATGCGCATATACTCGAATTCGATCTCCGGAATATCCGACCACATGGCGGATGTAAGCATATAGGCAGTCATCTCTCCATCATCGGTATAGTCGGTCTTGCTTGTGGGAAGTGGAAGCTTATACGCTCCCCGCGTTCCAAAGGCAGAGGCCGATTCACTGTAGATCAACGGCATATCAGGGTATGCCTTCCGGGTGGTAACGTACCTCCTGCCATAGTTCCAACCGGTAGTTTCAAGTGCATCCAGAATATGTTTTCCCTCACCTGAGGCTGAGGGTATGTGGCATCCCATAGTTGTAGGGCGGGTGGTATCATACTTTTTGAAATAGCCCACCATTTTGGCCACATGTTCTGCAGCCTTTCCGTCACTGTCCCCCAGCAGTTCTCCTATCTCATTTCCAATGGACCACAGGAAAACACTGGGATGATTCCGGTCCCGAAGAACAAAATTGGTTACTTCAACCTCCGCATAATTGTCAACGAATTCGCCGGTGGAACAATCCACACCTGCCGTTGGACCATATTTGTCAAAAAGCTCGTTAAACACGATGATCCCCATCCTGTCACACAGGTCAAGCACCTCGGGGGCACATGCATTGTGACTGGTTCGCAGGGCATTCACACCCATCTCCTTCATGATCTGCAGCTGGCGTTCCATGGCCCTCGGGAAAAATGCCGCCCCCAGCGGGCCCTGATCATGGTGCAGGTCCACACCGTGTAACTGAACCCTTCTGCCATTGAGATGGAACCCATCATTGGCGGTCCACTCGAAACTCCTGATGCCAAAGGTGGCAGAGGTGCTTTGAACTTTCTGCAGATTGTTCTCCAGGGTGACAATACATGTATAAAGCTCGGGATCATCCACATCCCAGATGGCGGGGTTATCGACGTTAATATTGAATTCCGCCTGCAATCCTTTACCCGCTTTCAATTCCACTTTTTTCTCATCACCGGCCACTTTTGTCCCCGACGGATCGAGAATTGTCAGTCCCAGCATGACTGAGGCATCACTTTCCGAGGAATTCTGGACCTCAACAACAGTATGGATCGTGGCTTTATCTGCGGTCACCTGGGGAGTCGTTACATAAACTCCCCATACCGGAATATGTACAGGATCCACCAGTCGCATACCCACTTTCCTGTAAATCCCCGCACCCGGGTACCAGCGTGACCGGTGTTCCCTCGTATCCGCGTGGACCACCAGGACATTGGTATCACCGAAATGTGCCGCCTCAGTGGCGTCGATCCAGAAGGAGTTATAACCATAGATCCAGGAACCCACCTCTACACCGTTCAGGTAAACAACCGGATGGGCCATCACTCCGTCAAAGAGGAACTGGAGCCTTTTCCCCTCTTCCTGAATGGGCAGCTCAAAACTCTTCCGGTACCAACCCTCACCGCTCCATGGGAGTTTACCCGTATTTCCGTTTGATTTCAACGGACAGAACGGACCGCTGATGGCCCAGTCATGAGGCAGGTCCACCACCTCCCATCCGGAATCATCAAATTCCGGGTCAATGGCAGCCTGTTGATCACCTTTGGCAAATTTCCAGTCAAAATTGATGGAGTGGTCCCATTCGGATCCGGGACCCGGTCCACTTGATGTACCCTCCATACATGCGTTAAAGCATAAGAATGCAAAAATCGTTATTACAAGCGGGATTCTTTTCATTGGATTATCTCTAGAATTGTTAAAGAATTGATCCTTTGAAGATACTTCATAAAATCAAGCTATGCCAATTTTTATACATTTACGTCAGGTTCTGGTTATGAAGAAAAAAAAGCATCTGAAGGCTGTACTTTTTGACATGGACGGCGTGCTACTCGATTCAGAGGAGTATATCTGCCGGGCCGGCATGATGATGTTCAAAGAGAAGGGGTATGATGTTTCGCCCGGCGATTTTCTGGAGTTTACCGGGATGGGCGAAAACAGGTACCTGGGAGGGGTGGCTGAGAAGAACGGGATCCCATTTGAATTGGAAAAAGACAAGGCCAGGACCTATGAGATCTATGGTGAAATTGTTAAAGGTCAGCTGAAGCCGTTCCCGGGAGTTGTTGATTTTATTGAAAAATGCCGTTCGAGGAAACTGAAGATGGCGGTTGCTTCCAGCGCAGATCCAACCAAGGTGGAGATCAACCTGGAAGAGATAGGGATACCGCCATCCACTTTTGGAACTGTTGTTACCGGACTCGATATTGAGCACAGGAAACCCGCTCCGGATATCTTCCTGAAGGCAGCAGAGAGGCTGGGCGTGGAGCCCATCGGATGCCTTGTTATTGAAGATGCTGTCAGCGGGGTGAAAGCAGGGAAAGCCGCAGGGTCAAAAGTACTGGCGCTGACCACCTCCTTTTCTGCCGAAGAGCTCTCAGGGGCGGATTGGATCGCTTCCCTTCTCACCGAGGCGGGAGATGAAGTGCTGGAGTGGTAAGACCCAGATCCAGTTGACCGCCAGCTCCTTTCCAGACATGTCCAGATATCACCAGAGCTGCCCCCAGTGAAGAGGCATTATCCACCTCTGAGACAAGGAGTGTCTTGTCAGGATAAGCCATTGCAAGTATGGTGTTAAAAACAGCGTTCCTGGCGAAACCGCCTGTAATATAGAGGTGCTTTGTGAGGTCCCTCTTTGCAATGATCAGACCGATGGCATGCACCACCCTCCTGGAAAGATCAACCATAAGCCTGGTATATGCCTCCTCGAAGGAGGCGAATTGTCCGGGATCCACCTTCGAATCCGCCCACTCTTCCTGCCTGATGTTATGGAAAAACAGGTCTGCCTTCTGACCTGAACTCCAGAGATCGCTGATCATCCTGAAGCCGGGTTCAACACATTTGTAGGCCGATCCCCTCTTTCCGAAATACTCCTGGAGGTAAGTTACATGCAGATCATGAATGCGTCCGAGGAAGAAACGGGACGACTTCACCGGTTTGCCGTGAACACCGAGGAAACAGAGGGAATCCTCCTTTAATTCCCCTGCCTTCAGCGTCTCCTGGTTAAAGGGATTCATATTGATGCACCATGTGCCGGTAGAGACCAGGATAAATGGCTCCTTTGCGCCCAGAATATATGGAGCCAGGGAAGCCGAACTGTCATGGATCCCGATCCCTGCCATGACCTGTTTTCCTTCCATCTCAACATGGAAGATATCTGAGACTGGTCGTGGATGGGGAAGATTTATCCCCTCCTCCTCCAGCCAGGGATGATACTTCATGGAATCAAAATCCCATATGCCGGTATGACATCCTATGGAGGTAAGTTCTGAAACTGCCTCACCGTGTAACAGGAAGGCCAGGTACTGGGGCAGATGGAGAATATGCTTCACCTTTGAAAACAGCAGGGGCCTGGTTCGTTTCAACCAGAGTAGCTGGAGCCCTGAGTTGAGCATGCCAAGGGAGGGGGAAGCGGTGCGCCTGGAGAACTCCTCCTCGCCACCCTGGGAATCATAGAATCCTGCCAGCACACTGGCCGGAAGTGGTTTCAGGTAGTTATATACCGGAGTGAGCCGCCTGCCGCCTTCATCCAGATAGACCAGGGTAGCTCCGTAGGTAGTGAAGTTAATGCCCTTCACAAGGTACTCCTCACCTGACAGGTACCGTGCAATGGTGCTTTTGATCCAGTGCTCCAGATGAACCGCATCATCGCAGGGAAAGCCATCTTCATCCTCCACCTCTTTAAACCGCTCCTCCTCTTCGTGCACCAGCTTCAGGCTCCTGTCAAAAAGCAGCACCTTCTTATTGGTCTTTCCAATATCAAAAATGAGAATAACTTCCTTCTTCATCTCCTACGGCAGATAGAAAAGTTCCTCCAGTTCAACTGTTAACGGAGAATTGTCAGGGTTGACCTGCATAATATCCGACATATGGTCCCACCACTCCCGGATGATCTCATGTTCTTCCAGTGATTGGGATACCTGGTCCGAAGCGATGCTCTGCACCGCAAATAATTCAAGGGTCTGCTCATCCAGAAAAATGGAATATTCACCCACACCAGTCTTCTTGAGCAGTTCCACCACACCCGGCCAGATCTCCCGGTGCCTTCTCCTGTACTCCTCCTTCTGGCCCTCTTTCAGGTACATCTTGAATGCAATACGTTTCATCCCTGTTCTCCTTTAGCAACTTTGCGGCGGTAGTGTTCAACCTCCCAGTTATCAATAAATCTAATCTGACCGGGGGTCATAAAGTGCGGCCCCCCGAACTGGCGGGAGAGGTAACTGATCTTCATCAGGTCAAGGAATACCTCCTCCACAGTCTGAAGTGAACGGATGTTCTCCTCAACTATAGTAAGTCCTCCACCCTCTTCAAGGATCACTCTTGGAAAATAACCGTTCTGCTTCTCAAATCTCTCAAACAGTCCGCTCACCCGGTCCGGATCCATATTTCTTTCAAGCAGCAGGTAGCTTGATTTACAGTAAACGATGATATCCGGTGAAAAGGGTCCGGATACCGTATCCATGGTGACCCGGTTTGCGGTAAAATAACCGATCAGGTCACAATTCAAAGATCTTGAACAGAGTGACCTTAAGGAGGAATACCTGACTATTTCTTCAGTAACAGGTGATTCGTATGCAGTTGTTTCACATGATGGCATTGAAATATCCTTCCCCTGGCTGATCTTTTGGTTGATCTCAGTATAGAGCCTGTTGATCTCTTCAACTGTGTCAGCAGCTACAAAAACCCCGTGGTTCTGAAGGAAAATAATCTGAGGGGTATGACCATGATCAGCAATGTAATCTGTGATCCGTTCCCGGAGCTTTTTGAAAAGGATATACCCCGGGTCAGTATACTCCACCATCAGAGCCTCCCGGCCGAATCTCTGCTCTACTTCGGCCAGCACGTCATTGGCACACATCAACCCATTTACAAGGGTAGGATGTGTATGGACCACAAAAGCGTATCCGATCAGATTGTGAAGAGAGGTCTCAACTGAAGGTCTCAGGTTTTTTGGTGAGATGATGGCACTGTTCATCAAAACCTTCACCTGCTCTTCCCGTTCAGCTGCATTTTCGCTGAAAACGCCCGATTCTATCAGGGATAATCTGTCCCTGGAGATGGCTACAAATCCATCTCTGCCAATACCCGCCAGGGGGATACCGCTGGCTTTGATCCAGATGGTATCCTTGTCCTTATAGGAGGTGTTACCTCCGCCGGCGATGACATATGCAGGGTTGTCCCCGTAGTGGCATGAAATCCCGATCAGTCTGTCCAGGTTCTCCATCTATCCCTGATCTCTTTTGTTTAAAACGTCACTCTCATAGGATTGTACCTCTTCAATATAATCCTCACCCACCGGTACCCTCTCCTGCATACAATAATAATCCCAAACTGCCCCGAAGGGCTTGCTTTTCATAATCTCCAGTAGTGCAAGCCTTTCAAAGTTCTTTTTTTCGTCTTCGTATGCTCTGAGCCTTTCAAGGGGTTCCAGCAAGGCGTATAATACAGCCTGTTGTGCGGCCCTGATACCAATCACATAAGCCCCGATGCGGTTGATACTGGCATCAAAAAAATCGAGTCCCATATGGACACAGTCAAGGGCATTACAACGGATGACCTCCTGGGCGATCAGCACAACATCTTCGTTCAGGGTGACAACATGATCACTGTCCCAGCGTACAGGCCTGGTCACATGCAGCATTAACTCGTCCACAAACTGCAGGCAGGCCGATATCTTATCCCCAACCTGCTCGGTAGGATGGAAATGACCATTGTCCAGGCAGATCAGTTTATTATTCTGCACCGCGTAACCCAGGTAAAAATCGTGCGAACCGACAGTCATAGATTCGGCTCCGATGCCAAACAGTTTGCTCTCGATGGAATCTTTCAGGTATGAGCCCGGGTACTCATCGGTAAATATCTCATCCAGAGACTGTTTCAGCAACATCCGGTGCGTGAACCGGTCCACCGGAACATCTTTCGAGCCGTCGGGGACCCAGATATTATGAATGCAGGATTTACCCAGCTGTCTACCCATTTCGGCTCCGATCTTCCTGCAACGGCGTACATGTTCAACCCAGAATTTGCGGATCTTCTCATCCTTGCTCGAGAGTGTAAACCCACCATCGGCCATGGGATGCGAAAAACACGTACAGTTAAAGTCCAGTGCGATCTGCTGTTCAGTAGCCCAGTCGATCCATCCCTGGAAATGTGCCGGCTCAATCCGGTCCCTCTCCACAAAATGCCCCCCGAACTCTCCGTAGATGGCATGCAGATTCAATCTTTGTGTGCCGGGAACCAGTGTCATCACCTTTTCCAGGTCGGCCCTCATCTCCTTTATATTACGGGCCTTGCCAGGATAGTTTCCGGTAACTGCAATACCACCTCCTCCAAGCGCGGCATTTTCGGTTTCAAAACCGCCTACATCATCGGTCTGCCAGCAGTGCATGGAAATGTCAAATTTACTGAGCGATGCCATTGCCGCTTCGGTATCGACTCCCAGATCTGCATACTGTACCCTGGCAAGCTCATAATGCTGCCTGATTGCCTCAATATCTTTCATAGATTTCAAATTTGATATAAAAATAGGGGTTCCATGATCTTATAGCAATGGATAATTTGAGCCTATTGTTGCACATTTTGCTATAGTTTTCTGTACATTTAAACGGATGGATAGTTTCTTTAAATATCTGACACCGGGCGAAGAGGACAGGGCCTGGGGCATCTTTATCAATGACGCCGGTAAAGCTCAGATACCTGCAGGACAACCCGTCTACCCAAGCCGGGATCACCCTACAGAATATCACTTCACATGGGAAAGGGGAAGGATCCTGAACGAATTCCAGATCAACTATATCACACATGGTCAGGGTATCTATGAAAACGAAACAGGCCGTTACCAGGTCAGGTCCGGGTCCCTGATGGTTACCAGACCTGGAATGTGGCATCGGTACAGGCCGGATAAAAAGAGTGGATGGACCGAGAATTATATTGGTTTCGACGGCTCTATCCCCAGGGATATCTTCGGTCAGGACAGGTCCTGGTCGCAGAGGGTCATATTTCACATCGGGAACCGGGAAGAGTTTATCGATACCTATCACAAGATATTTGAGATAACCCAGGAGGAAAAACCGGGATTTCAGCAAGTTGCATCCGGTATGATCATGAAGTTACTGGGATTGATGGTTTCCCTGGAAAAACAACGTAACTTCTCCGGGAAAAGGATGGAAAAGGTGATCAGGGAGGTATGCTTTGAGATCAGGGAAAATATCGGGAAGGATATTGATTTCAAGCGCTATGCAGAGGATAATCACCTGGGCTATTCCTATTTCCGGAAAATGTTCAAACAGTATACGGGTATTGCCCCCGTACAATACCAGCTGGATCTTAAGATCCGCAGGGCCAGGGAGATGCTGGTATCTACCGACAGAACAATAAAGGAGATAGCCTATGACCTGGGATTCCAGTCCATCCACTATTTCAGCAGGCTCTTTAAAAAGAAAACCGGCGTGGCTCCCTCTGAAATACGGAAATCCACCTGAATTGGCTCAAAAAGTACAAATAAAGGACCAGAATGTATATTGTAACAATTGCATCAGAGCCTTATCTTGCTTGCACATTTTGATAATTCCGATATGGCAGCAAAATCATCTATTTCCAAACGGCTCGACAGTCTGTATGAATTTGACCGGGAACCGGTAACAAAGAACAAGCTCCAGGGCATTGGCAACTTCCTTGGAATGTATGCCGGTGAACATGTGGCAGGTACGGAATTTGTCATAGGGATGCTCTTTGTGGCCCACGGGGTTTCCGTACGGGATATGTTCCTGGGAGGCATGATAGGAAACCTGCTGGCCATCAGCAGCTGGGCCTTCCTGACAGCTCCCATCGCCGTAAAAGTAAGACTGTCCCTTTACTGGCAATTGAAAAAGATTTGCGGAACAACCCTGGTCTTTATATACAATATTGTGAATGCGCTGATGTTCTGTTTTCTTGCAGGGGCAATGGTGGCAGTGGCGGCCACGGCAGTCGGTATTCCATTTGGGATCCAGATGCCGGGTTTGAATGATTTTTTTCCCAATAGTGCAGGTTGGGTGTTGACGGTACTGGGGGTTGGCGCGGTCATAACATTGATGGCCATTCTCGGGTTTGATGCGCTGGCCCGCTTTGCCAAGGTGGCCGCACCCTGGATGTTCCTGGTCTTTGTCACAGCTGCGATAGCCGTCCTCCCTAAACTGGGCATCCATCCCGGATCAGGGAATTTCTGGATGGTGGCCAGGGAAAGTATATGGACAGGGGTGGCCAAACAGGGTCAATCCCAGTTCACTATCTGGCATGTCATATGCTTTTCATGGTTTGCCAACGCTGCCATGCACCTGGGGATGTCTGACCTGACCATTCTGCGGTATGCAAAAAAATGGCAATATGGATTTGCATCCACTGTCGGAATGTTCCTGGGACACTATGTGGCATGGATCGCCTCCGGTATCCTGTATGCAGCTGCCAGTTCTGATGCACCCGGTATTGTGGCCACTGAGGCCATCGGTATCGCAGGGGCCATCTGTGTGGTGATCGCTGGGTGGACCACCGCCAACCCGACCCTCTACCGGGCGGGCATGGCTCTCCAGGTCGCTTCCGGATGGTCGAGGTGGAAGGTTACCCTCCTGGCCGGTGCCATTACCACAACAGCTGCCCTGTTCCCTGCGCTGGTCATGAAACTGCTCGACTTTGTTGCCATTTACGGGTTGTTGCTGGTCCCGATGGGTGCGGTGATCCTGGCCGATTTCTACCTGGTCCAGAAACTGGGGCTGCAGCAGTTTTATGCGGAAAAGAATAAAATCGATTTCAACCTGGCGGCGGCGGCCACCTGGTTCTTCATGCTGGCGCTGGCCCTTTCTCTCCGTATCTTCCTAAAAGTTGAGGTGTTCTTTTTGCCGGCACCCATCTGGATCCTGTCCCTTGGAGCCTACCTGCTATTCAGTAAAATGTACCAGAAAAATGTAAAACCTGATCTGATATGAAAACCATCTACAGGATCGTTGCCGTCATTGGATTATTGTTGCTCCTTGTCCCATCCATTCTACATTACTACCAACGCATTGATCCGGAGCAAATGAAGCTCTATATGGCCATCGGGACCCTGCTCTGGTTCGCAGGTGCCATTCCCTGGCTCGGTCAGAAGAAAACCGAGAGCTGATACTCCATGTCAGGATCCAGTTATAAACAGTTGAAAAAACTCCAGAACGGATCAGATATCCGGGGAGTGGCCATGGAGGGAGTCCCCGGCGAAACGGTGAACCTGACCCGGGAAGTGGCCGAACAGCTGGGCCGCTCTTTTGCCATATGGCTCCGGAAAAATGGATCAGGATCAGGAAAGGTAGCTGTGGGTACTGATTCAAGGATATCAGGAGCAGCTCTGAAAGCTGCCTTCGTTTCAGGGCTTCTCGGGGAAGGAGTTGATGTGGTGGATTGCGGACTGGCCTCAACTCCTGCCATGTTCATGATCACTATTCACCCTGATCACGGGGTCGGGGGAGGTGTGATGCTCACTGCCAGTCACCTGCCATTCAACAGGAACGGAATGAAGTTCTTCACTGCGAAAGGAGGTTTTGACAGGAATAATGTAGACGATCTGCTAAAGATTGGAGCACAAAAAAGTGTGGTGCGGGAGAGGGAGAGGGGTCACCTCGAAAGGCTGGATTTTATTTCAGAATACGCCTCTTCCCTGGTGGATACCATCAGGAAGGGCGTGAATGATCCGGATCATTTCAAGACCCCGCTCCTGGGACTGAAGATCATTGTTGATGCCGGGAACGGGGCCGGTGGGTTTTTTGCAGGACAGGTGCTGGAACCACTTGGAGCCGATACATCGGGCAGCCAGTTCCTCGTGCCTGACGGCAGGTTCCCTAACCATGTTCCGAACCCGGAAGACGGGGAAGCCATGACCTCGGTCTGCGATGCCGTCTTGAATGAAAAGGCGGACCTGGGGATCATTTTCGACACGGATGTGGACCGGTCGGCACTGGTGGACTCAGAGGGCCATGCCATCAACCGGAATGAACTGATCGCCCTGATCTCAGCCGTAGTGCTTGAGGAGCACCCTGGCTCGGTGATCGTAACGGACTCCATCACTTCAACAGGATTGAAGTGGTTTATTGAAGAACATCTGAAAGGGAAGCATCACAGGTTTAAACGGGGATACAGGAATGTAATCAACGAATCGATGCGCCTGAACAGTGATGGGACTGAATCCTGGCTGGCCATTGAGACTTCAGGACATGCCGCATTGAAAGAGAATCATTTTCTGGATGACGGGGCTTTCCTTGTTGCCAAACTGCTGATCCGGATGGCACAGCTGAACCGCCGGGGGAGATCCCTGGGCGACCTGATCGAATTACTTCCCAGGCCGCTGGAGTCAGGAGAATTCAGAATTAAGATCAGGGCAACAGATTTTTCGGCATATGGATCTTCCGTGCTGGCCCAGCTCGGCAAGGGGGTGGAAATGCAGGAGGGGTGGTTTCCTGAAGAACCTAACTATGAAGGGATCCGCATACAGTGCCGCCTCAAAGCCGAAGAGGGTTGGTTCCTGCTCAGGAACTCGTTGCACAACCCGGAACTGGTCCTGAATATCGAATCTTCGGTTCAGGGTGGTGCGGACCAGATCCGGATCCGGTTAATGAAGCTGCTCTCACCATTTGACGAGCTGGATATTTCAGAAATGCAAGAATAGTCTCCCGTTATTATTTATCTTTATCTGTATGAAACGTCAATTTAGCTTTATCGTGACTGCCGTTATGGGAATGATGATACCTCTTACCTGTCATTCCCAGGAAGAGATGAAAACCTTTAAACTTGCCATCGCCCAGATGCGGGTGGAGGGCGGTACGCTTGAAACCAACCTGCAGCATGCCGGGGAGATGATTGCGGAGGCTGCCGGGCAGGGAGCCGATGTGGTGCTTTTACCGGAGGCCATGGACCTGGGATGGACCGACCCTTCGGCACTTACGATGGCGGAGCCTGTTCCCGGTGGGAAGAGCGCGCAGCTCCTGAGCAGTATGGCAAAGAAATACCATGTATATGTCTGCTCGGGCCTGACCGAAAAAGAGGGGGAGACTGTTTATAACGCTGCTGTTCTCATTGATCCCGCGGGGAAGGTGATCCTGCTTCATCATAAGATCAACGAGCTGGATATCGGTCATCCCTATTATGCCCTGGGGCGAAAACTGGAAGTTGTTCAAACCGATCTCGGGGCCATTGGTGTGATGATCTGTGCCGATGCAAGTACGGGCAACAGAGAGATTCCACGCACACTCTCCTATATGGGAGCCGATGTGATCCTCTCTCCGAGCGCGTGGGCCGTACCTGCTGATCACGATAACACAAAGGATCCCTACGGTGGCATGTGGACCGATATCTATACCTCGGTGGCAAAGGATTTTCGGGTTTGGATCGCCAGTTGCAGCAATGTGGGCTGGATGACCGGTGGACCATGGAAGGACTGGAAAACCATAGGCTGTTCCATGGTGGTGGGTCCGGGCGGAGTGAAGGTCCTGGATGCTCCCTATGGCGTGGAGGCAGATACCATCCTCTACGTGGATGTCACTCCGGAACCCCGGCCCGGGCAGGGAACCACCTGGCACAACTACTGGAGGAGGCAGGAAGATCCCGAACAAAAATGACTGTCGCTAAACTGACGGAAATGTCCAGGGTGCGCGGTAGGATGGCGTAACCAGGGCATTGGCCTTTTCAGAACTGGTGATCCTTCTGTTCTTCCTGTCATATACCACCCGGTCGCCGGTCCAGTTGGCAATGTTCCCAAGGTGCGCATAGAGCGCCGCACGGTGACCGAATTCTATCTCTGCATTGAGCGGGTCACCATATCTGACCGCCCTGATAAAGTTCTCCGAATGATTCAAATGTGATTGAAAGTCGCTGGGCTGCACGGGCACCGACTCCATGCGCCACTCCTTATCCTCTTTTTCAGGAAAGACCCTCCACTTGTCCCGGTCCGCCACGAGTGTTCCGTTGGTCCCGATAAACTTCACGCCGTAATTCTGGTCATATGGTCCGGTTTCGATCCCCCCGTTGTGTTCCCACAACATATTATAACCCTCCATTTCATAAAGGACCGTGAGGGTATCGGGCATCTCCAGTGCCCTGTCCCTGCTGGCAAAATTCCCGCCAAGGGCCTGAACAGAAAGGGGGGCGAACTTCACATCCATGGCCCAGAGCCCCATATCGATCAGGTGCACTCCCCAGTCGGTCAGCAGTCCCCCGCCATAATCCCTGAACATCCTCCATGAACCGTGGAAGCGGTTCCTGTTAAAGGGGCGTTCGGGTGCAGGTCCCAGCCACCGTTCATAATCCACACCCTCCGGCACCTCTGAATCGGGCACCGGCACATTTCCCGCACCATAATTGAAATTGCCCCAGAATTTTACCTGGCGGATGGTTCCCAGTTTGCCCGACTTTACAAATTCGATGGCAGTTTTCCAGTGGGCACCGCTTCTCTGTTGCTGTCCCACCTGGACTTTACTGTTGTATTTCCTGGCTGCATCCAGCATCACATTGATCTCAGCCACTGAATTGGCCAGTGGCTTCTCCACATAGACGTGCTTCCCAGCCTCACAGGCCTCCACCATGGGCAGGCAGTGCCAGTGGTCGGGGGTTCCTATCACAACGGCATCAATCTCCTTGTCCTCTATCACGTCGCGGTACTCCTTTGTCGTGCCGGGTTCAGGATGACCCTGTTCCGCCAGCTCTCTGGCACGGCCCTGCAACACCGATGCATCCACATCACAGAGCGTTTTACAAACTACGTTGGGCTGCTTTAGCAGATCCTCCAGATCCCACCAGCCCTGGTTACGGGCACCGATCAGGGCCACGGTGATCCTGTCATTGGCTCCCAACACCCCGGAAGGTGATAAAACAGAGGCTGAAATCGATGTTGAAACTCCCAGTCCGGCAGCTGCTGCAGCGGACGTTTTTAAAAATGATCTTCTATCGGTCATTGTTAGAAAATTAGCTGGTTAGTAAGTTAGAAAGTTAATAAAATATGATCAGACCGGTCCGGATAACCACCTATGAATTTTCATTTTCAACCGGCATCATATGCTGCAAATAATTATTACTTTTATTCAATTTCCACCAACTGACTATCCATATGAACACACCGGTTTTACCCAGGCGGACCTTTCTCAAGAACTCTGTGGCGGCGGCAGCCGGCATCATCATTATCCCCAGCCATGTGATGGGAAGAGCCCTGGGACATGTTGCCCCAAGTGATAAATTGAATATTGCCGGCGTTGGCATTGGAGGCAAAGGAAGGGTCAACCTGGAGGCGATGTCCACCGAAAATATTGTCGCCCTGTGTGATGTGGACTGGGAATATGCACTGGATTGCTTTAATGATTTCCCGGCGGCCAGGCGCTACTGGGACTGGCGCATCATGCTGGAAGAGATGGGCAATGATATCGATGCTGTGATGATCGCCACCGCCGACCATACTCACGCCGCCATTGCCGCCACTGCCATGAAAATGGGAAAACATGTCTATTGCCAGAAACCCCTTACCCACTCGGTCTATGAGTCGAGGTTGCTCACCCGGCTTGCGCGCGAACAGAGGGTGGCCACCCAGATGGGCAACCAGGGCAACTCTGCCCCCGAGGCCCGTACGGTGGAAGAGTGGATCCAGGCCGGGGAGATTGGCGAGGTGAGGGAGGTACATGCCTGGACCAACCGTCCCATCTGGCCTCAGGGTCTCGAGCGGCCTAAAGAGGTGATGACACCGCCCGGTACTTTGAACTGGGACCTCTTTATCGGTCCGGCCCCCATGCGGCCATTCCATGAGATCTACACCCCGTGGAACTGGAGGGGTTGGTGGGATTTCGGGACCGGAGCGCTGGGCGATATGGCGTGTCATATCCTGAATCCCGTCTTCAGTTCGCTCAAACTGGGATACCCCACCAGGGTGCAGGGATCGTCCACCCTGGTCAACACAGAATCGGCACCCCAGGCTCAGAAAGTGGAGTACACCTTCCCCGGCAGAGCGGAATTCCCCGAAGTCAAAGTAACCTGGTATGATGGCGGGATGATGCCCTCCAGGCCTGTTGAGCTGGCCGATGGTGAACCCATGATGCAGGACGATATGGGCGGTTGTCTTTTTGTGGGCTCCGGCGACAAGCTGATCTGTAACCTGGGCGGGATCAATCCCCGCCTGCTTTCCGGGCGTAAACCCAATGTACCGGAGACCCTTCGCAGGGTGGAAAATTACCCTGTGGGCGGTATCCAGGATGGCCCCCATGAGCAGGACTGGATCAGGGCCTGCAAGGAGAGCCCGGAGAACCGGGTCCAGCCTTTTTCAAATTTTGAAATGGCCGGTCCCTTCAATGAAATGATCGTTATGGGAGTACTGGCAGTTCGCCTGCAGAGCCTCGACAGGGAGCTTCAGTGGGACGGCCCCGGTATGAAATTCACCAACATCACAGGCAGTGATGAACTGAGGGTGGTCACATCCGATGACTTCCATATCATCGACGGTCACCCCTATTTCGATACCAAATATATCACGCTCAATGCAGAGGAGACCGTCAGTAAGTATATCAGGCATAACTACAGGGATGGATGGACACTTCCCGAATAAAAAATGAATAGGATCTATAATATTAAACTTATGAGAACAATCAGATTTTTAGCAATTCTTGCAACTGTGGCCCTGTGTGTCAGCTGCGACCAGCAGGGCAAAGTAAACACCCTTACGAAAGAGGAAAAAGCCGGCGGATGGATACTCCTGTTCGACGGCAGGACCACAAACGGCTGGCATAACTGGAATGCGGATACCATTTCCGGCTGGATCGTGAAGGACAGCAGTCTGGTGGGCCTGGGCCTGGGCGGCGACATCGGCGGGGATATTGTCTCCAACGATGAGTATGAGAATTTTGACCTGAAGTGGGACTGGAAACTGGGGCCCCACGGTAACAGCGGGGTCATGTACCATGTGGTGGAGGATCCCAAATACAATGCCGCCTATGAAACCGGACCTGAATACCAGTTGATAGAGGATGATGATTTCAGGGATGAGAACGGGGATCCCTATCCCCTCGAGGAGTGGCAGAAAACAGCCTGTGACTATGCCATGTATTTACCCGACAGCCTGATGAAACATGTGAATCTGCGTGACTGGAACAGTTCTGAGATTGTATTCACACCTGAAAAGGTGGAATACTGGCTGAACGGTAAGAAGGTATTGGAATTCGTGCCCTGGAGCGCAGACTGGAACGAGCGCCGGAACAGCGGTAAGTGGGACGAATATCCGGATTATGGGCTGGCAAAAGCAGGAAAGATCTGCCTGCAGGACCATGGCAGCAAAATATGGTTCCGGAATATTAAGATCAAACCACTTTAGTGAAGGGACGCACCTACCTCTGGTTCATCAGTATGGTGGCTACCATAGGGGGACTGATGTTCGGATTTGATGTGGGTATTATTTCCGGCGCCATTCCCTTTATTCAACCCTACTTCGGCTGGAACGAGCTGCAGCTCGGATGGGGGGTCAGCTCCATACTGTTAGGAGCCATCATCGGGGCATTCGGAACAGGAACGCTTACAGAAAAATATGGACGCAGGCGCCTGCTGATATCGGTGGCTCTTTTATTTGCCATTTCCTGCACGGGAATGGCCCTCTCCAGAACGCAGCTCTTCTTTATCTCATTCAGGGTGCTGGGCGGACTGGCTGTTGGAGCCGTATCTGTGCTTTCACCCATGTATGTGGCAGAGGTGGCACCGCCCAGGATCAGGGGAACACTGATCACCATCTACCAGCTCGCCATCACCTTTGGGATCCTGGTCAGTTACCTGGTTAATTTTGCACTGCACGATGTGGAAAACAACTGGCGCTGGATGTTTGCCACCGGGCTCTTTCCTTCCCTTGTTTTTTTCACCGGCTTACTGTTTATCCCGGAAAGTCCCCGCTGGCTGGTAAAGGCAGGATTCAGGGAGAAGGCCCGGATCGTACTGCAGAGGATAGGAGGAAACGAGTTTGCCGAATCGGAACAGGATGAAATTGAAAAAAGCCTGCAGGGCACCGGTGAAGGGTCCGCGTTAAGGTTACTTTTTTCCAGGCGTTACCGAAAGGTGATTATCCTCGGACTGCTGCTTTCCCTGTTTGTGCAGATCAGCGGGATCAATACGGTGGTGGATTATGCACCCAAAATATTGATCACTGCAGGGCTCGAGATAAGGAACGCACTGCTGCAGACCTCCCTGATTGGCCTGGTCAATTTTGCCTTTACCTTTTTCGCAGTCTGGCTGATCGACCGGCTGGGCCGCAGGACTTTCTATATCATCGGGTCCTCGGGCATGGCAGTGACACTGCTGATGCTGGCTGCAGCATTTCACTTCGAGATGAATCCGATCCTGACAACCATCTGCATCATGCTCTTTATTGCATTCTTCGCCTCCTGTATCGGCCCTGCATTCTGGACCCTGGTGGCGGAGATGTTCCCCAACCGGATCAGGGGACAGGCAGTAGCCCTGGCCTCCTTTACCCAGTGGGTTTTCAACTTCCTGGTGGTGCTGCTGTTCCCGTATGTGCTCGATGCACTGGGCGGAGCAACCACCTTTCTGTTCCTGGCAGGCATGTCGTTCATCCAGTTACTGATCGCCTGGTCCCTGATCAAGGAGACCAGGGGCAAATCGCTGGAGGAGATTGAATCGCTATGGTCTGCACATTAACTGCCCCAGAGATTTGCCACCAGTTCCTCCTGTGAAGGAAATTGAGGAAGCGGTGCACTGGGAACCGGTTCATACCAGAATGTGGCACTGCTCCAGTCATCCACACGCTCGTAGAGCGGGGTCCCTGTTGATTCCTGGCGTGAATAGTCATACCCGATCTGCTGAATGGTGATCCTGCACTCCTTTTTCCAGTAAATGGGATCGGGCAGGTGCCAGCGGTACATGGAGACATATCCATCCTGGTTCCAGCTGCATCCATGATACAGGTATGGGGTTTGCTGCATTCCGTAGGAGAGGCATACATAATCCTCGCTCCCGGTTCCACAGATGGTTGGAAATTCCGTATCTCCATCCATATAGATCTTGATCTCTCCTTCCCCCCACCAGTGTTCATCGAACGAACGGATACCCAGCACAGTCCCAATGTATCTCCCCTTCCCTTCTCTCCTGGGCAGTATTTCAAAATCGGTTTTCAAGGTGGTTGGATTCTCCCTGCGGAAACATACATGCAGCCGCCCCAGGTCATCGGGATGCTGATCACCGGTGGTATAATCGACCTGGTAAAAAACAATGATATCCTTATCTCCCTCATTGGTCAGAGTGAGCTTCCCACTGGTCTGAAACGGCATGGGAAGCCAGATATTGAATGCAGAATTGATACCTGTGGAGTGAACGGCCGACTGGTATGCGTTGACCTTTCCAAGTGCCGATCCCATCAAGTCACCCAGCGGGCACTCAATACTGGGATGTTCCTGCCCCTCCCAGTATCCCCGGACTACCATACTCCTGATCCCTATGGGATCGTTGTTAAAACTACCTGTCATCCAGATATGCCGGATGGTCCCGGGTCCGGCTATATCACACAGTACCACGGTCTCCCCGGGTACAATATCCCTGGCCGGGAAACCCTTGCGTCCCACTCCGAGTCCGCTGGCGGCCATCCCTCCATTGCCCGGTTCCCCTGTAGGATTTTCAAAAGAGATGGATCTCGATTCAAGCTGATTTCCAAGATCGTACAAAACGTCAGATCTACCTTCCTCCTGCTCCACACAGGAGCCCATTCCGATAATAGCCAGGAGTATCGCTGCCAGGGCAACCGGCCATCTCCATGCTCTCCTCATTTAAAAATCAGTATCTGCTGTAGTTAAATCAAGCTCTTTGATCCAGATATTGCGGTAGAGCACGGACCAGCCCTCGGCCTGAAGCTTGATGCCGCCCGGAGTGTCGGTGATCCCCCTGCCTTCATCGTTGCCCCCGTCAATACCTGAGAATGCTCCGCCCCATACCTGGTTGATCCCGATATTGGTATATACCTTTATGCCATTAAAGTAGTTGGTGACCAGCGCCTTTTCTGTGCGTTCGCCATTCTCGAATCTAGCCGCCCTGAAGACAAAATCATAGGAGTTCCATTTCCCCACTCCGTTATAGGCATAGTAAGGCGACTCAATCTCGTTGATGACTGCTGCCATGCCGTGCATGGTCGAGTCGCCGTCCAGGATCTGGATCTCATAGCGGTTCTGCAGGTAGACCCCGGAGTTCCCCCCCTCCTGTTCAATCAGCCACTCCACATGAAGCCTGAAATCCCGGTACTTTTTCTTGGTTACAATATCAGCCGAGCCGTACCTGTGCTCAACCACTGCAGGATCATTGCTGCTCATGACCGTACCCTGATCAACAGGGTCGTCAACGATCTCCCATTTGATGGGCATCTCGGCTGCAAACCTGGGCCCTTCCCAGTAGATCCAGTTAGCATTCAGCGATTCGGCGGTTCCGTCGAACAATACCTGCGCACCGGCCGGAGCTTTTGCACCAATACCCACAGACTCCTTCTGGCTGCAGGCACTCATTAATAAAGAAGCCATAACAATGGCGGAAATTGAGATGATTTTCATAATGACGAGTTTTTAAAGTGTTGTATCCTTATTGATTAATATCCTGATGTTACCAGCCTACCGGCCAAGATCATCGGGCAGTCCCTTATAGTGACGAAATCCCTCCATGGGTCTACCTTCACGTACCTCGTTGATCCATGTACGCAGCTGCGCCTTCACCTGCACGGCTTCCTCCGGTGACAGTTCAGGACCCTTGTAATCGGACCATCCCGAACTGAACTGGCTTACATATTTGGAGAGTGCTTCCACCTTAAGCTCCTCCCAGTCGGAGATATCCACCCACGTATTGATGTCTTTCACATCTGAATCATAAAGCATGTATTCCGGGATGGTATGTGCTTCCAGTCCTTCATTGGTGATCTGTCCCTGGAACATGAGCGGCCACATGGCTGCACGGGCAGCATCGGCCGTGAGGTAGGAAGCAGCCCTGTGATCGGCTTTGTGCCAGCGTTGCGATCCCTTTCCGGGATCGAAGGAGAACAGCACATCAGGCTTGATCTTGCGGATCAGCCTGACCAGCTGGGTGACCACCTCCAGTTTATCCTGATATTCCAGCATACCATCGTCGTAACCCAGGTTGATATAATGATCGGTGGGAATTCCCATGGTGGCCAGGGCAGCCTGCTCCTCCTGCCTTCTTATGAGTGCCAGGTCCATCATTCCCAGGTCGTGATCCTGGGTCCCCACATTCCCGGTAGTCAGAATGGCAATATAGATATCATTCCCGTTTGCATTCAACATGGCGAGGGTACCCATCGAGTAAGAGTCATCATCGGGATGCGCGCCGATGAGCAGAATGGTTTTCCCTCTCCACTGTTCTACCGGTTGCTCCGGCTGAGCTGAGGAGATCATGGAAACAGACATTAGAATGATTGCAATCAGAATAGATCTCATGTCATTAGTTTTAGGTGAGAAATTGCATACAATGTAACAATAAGCTTATTCAAAATCAATCATGGCCTTCAGTACCCCGTCTCCGTATGCAGCCACCAGGTCAAATGCCTCTTTGCTTCTTTCAAAGCTGAACCGGTGGGTGACCATTTCCGATACTGATATGCGCCCGTCGGCCATCATATCAAGTGCGGGCTGCACCGCCTCGTTCTGCCTCCTGACATGCTGGATGCATAGCTCCTTATGTCTGGATTTGTCCACTGGAAGCGACCAGCGGTCAAACTCAGGGATCCCGATGATCATCAGTTTTCCCCCGGGTTTCAGCAGGTCCACCGCGTTGTCAAGCGCATCCTGCTGGCCACAGCATTCAAAAACTACATCCAGCAATTCAGGGACCTCCTTTCTGAATTTCTCCACCACATCTTCCCTGTCAGGATTGGCCGTCATGCTGGCACCGCTCTTCCTTGCAACCTGCAACCGTTCATCAATTTTATCAGTTACATATACCTCACCTGCCCCCATGGCCAGGGCAGGTAACATGACACTCATTCCGATAGGGCCGAAGCCAAGTATACCCGCCTTTGCCCCCTCCATGGGGATGGATTGCCTCACGGCATAAAGACCAATGGCCAGGGGTTCCGATATGGCGGCTTCATCATAGCTCATCTGTTCAGGGATCCTGTAACAACTGGTCTCCGGCATCACAATATACTCTGACAGGGATCCTTCGGCCTGACCCGGACATCCCAGGAATCTCAGATTGCGGCATGTATGGGGACGGCCTGCTTTACACTGGTCGCACTCCCAGCAGGGCATGGCCGGCTCAATGGCAACCCGGTCGCCAGGTTTCACCAGGGTCACTCCCGCCCCGGCAGCCTCTACCTCTCCGGCACATTCATGCCCCACGGTAAAAGGGTATTGTACCACCTGGCTGCCTATTTTCCCCGAAGTGTAATAATGTATATCCGATCCGCAAACGCCCAGGGTTTTCAATTTGATCATCACATCCCTGCTGTTCAGAATGGCCGGAGTGGGAACCTCCTTCATTTCCATCTGACGAATACCTGTTAACATCATTGCTTTCATTATCTTGTATTTTTGAGAGAAGAATTAAAAGTAACCAAAAAATGAAAGCACTTTTTATCGGGGGGACAGGAAATATTTCCAGTGCCTGTTCCAGGCTGGCAATTGCACAGGATATCGAGCTGTCTATTCTGAACAGGGGCCAGAGGGATCCGGATGAGATCCCGGGTGCCACATGGATCCGGGCGGATATCAATGAGTTCAGCAGGATCAGGGAGCAGTTAAGCGGAGAAAGGTTTGATGTGGTGGTGAACTTTATTGCATACCTCCCCGGGGAAGTTGAACGCGATATTCAACTCTTTTCAGATATATGTGACCAGTACATCTTTATCAGTTCCGCATCAGCCTACCAGAAACCTCCGACCCACGCTGTGATTACCGAATCGACTCCCCTGGCCAATCCATACTGGGACTATTCACGGAATAAGATCGCCTGCGAGGAGTTGCTGATAAGCGCGTACCGGGAAAGGGGATTTCCAGCGACCATCGTAAGGCCCTCACATACCTATGAGACCGTGATCCCCGTGGCCATTGGCAGCTGGGAGGATTTTACCATCATCGACCGTATGAGGAAGGGTGGGAAGGTGATCATTCACGGCGACGGGACGTCCCTGTGGACCATCACCCATTCAGTGGATTTTGCAAAGGGTTTTGTGGGCCTGATGGGAAACCGGCAATCCATCGGACACAGTTTCCACATCACGTCAGATGAGATCCTGAACTGGAACCAGATCTATCAGGCCGTCGCTGATGCTGCGGGAACCGAATTGAAAGCAGTGCATATTGCTTCTGATTTCATCTGCCGGGAAGCAGATAATATGGGACAGGAGTGGATACGCGGGAACCTGATTGGAGACAAGGCCAACAGTGCCATTTTCGATAACTCGAAAATAAAAAGGTTTGTTCCCGGGTACGTGGCCACCATCCCATTCAGTGAAGGAATAAAAAAAACCGTGGAGTGGTTTGATGCCCACCCGCACCGGATCCGGATCGATCCCGTTAACAACCGTTTAATGGACACTATCCTGGCAGCCTATGGGGGCTGAACTCTATTTTGAACGCGGATGAAAACTGATGATGGCCTCCCGCAGGTACTCCCTGTCCAGATGTGTATAGATCTCGGTGGTGGTGATCGATTCGTGGCCGAGCATCTCCTGAACGGCTCGAAGATCTGCACCACCTTCAACGAGATGGGTGGCAAATGAATGCCTGAAAGTATGCGGGCTTACAATTTTTTTTATCCCGGCATCCCTGGCCAGCTCCTTTATCACGGTGAATACCATATTCCTTGTGAGCATCCTTCCCCTTCGGTTAAGGAACAGGATATCTTCGAATCCCGGTTGTATGGAGAGCGTGTTCCGGTCGGGCATGTAAAGATCAATCTCTTTTATTGCACGGGCACTGACGGGCACCAGCCGCTCCTTGTCCCCTTTCCCGATGACCCGGATAAATCCTTCAGCCCTGAAAATTCCTGAAATCTGCAGACCAACGAGCTCAGTTACGCGTAAACCGCAGCTATAGAGGGTCTCCAGCATCGCTTTGTTCCTGCGGCCCTGGGGCTTGCTCAGATCAATCATATCCAGCATCCTGTCAATCTCGGCCACCGTCAGTACCTCTGGAAGTTTCCTGCCCAGCCGGGGGCCTTCCAGTAAGGCTGTGGGATCCTTCTGAAGGATATCCTCCATGAGCAGGTAACGGTAAAACGCCTTTATTCCTGAGAGGATCCTGGCCTGGCTCCTGGCCGAAAGTCCCAGTTCACTGATCCAGGAAAGGAACTGTCCCAGCTGCTCCGTGGTGAGCATTTCCGGGCCAACTGTTATCCGGGTGTGCAGGAGGAACTGATCCAGTTTCTTCAGATCGGAAAGGTATGCTTCAATGGAGTGGGGCGACAGTCCCTTCTCAAGCTTCAGGAATCCCTCATACTCCTTTATGACTTTTTGAAGCTCCATCAGAAAGGAAATCGTTCTATCATCAGTACCAGCGATACACCGAGGCCGGCTCCACTGAGTACCATATACCAAACGCGTCTTGGCACCCGCAGAAGATCAACAGCCACCTTCGAAAGCAGCAGTATGGATATCACAATCATGATCTGACCGGTCTCGATACCCACGTTAAAGGAGAACAACGGGAGGACCAAACCCTTTTCTGTCCCGAGAAGACTCCTGAGATAATTTGAAAAGCCAAGTCCATGGATCAGTCCAAAAAAGAGTGCTGCCGCATATTTCAGATAGTGTTGCAGGGCAGTAACTTTTTTTTCCCTTACCATGAGATTGACCAGTGCGGTTACAAAAATGGTCAGTGCGATCAGGAATTCAATCAGGTCACCATCCACCCTGACCAGGTCAAGGGTGGCCAGTGCCAGTGTGAGTGAATGCCCGATTGTAAAAGCTGTTATCAGTACCAGCACCCGCCTCCACTCCTTCAGACTGTAAACCACACAAAGAGTGAGGATAAAAAGTATATGATCATACGCTTTCAGATTGACAATATGGTGCACCCCAACTGTGAAATAGAGCTCAAATAGAGACATATCATTCTAATAGATGAGAAGTTTATGTAATTTTACTTGCATGAAGCAGATCGCTTTGGTCATACTGATCCTTTTGATGCCGGTTAAATCCCCGGCTCATCCCCTTCATCTTTCCATCACGAATATAACATATGAAAATGGAAAGCTGAATATCCGGATCAAATCATTCCGGGACGACTGGGAAGTGGGCTATTTTCATTTTCACAGCAAACCGATTGATTTTTCTATTCCGGAAAACCGTGAGATCCCGTGGTTCAGTAATTACCTGAACGCTAACTTCCACATTACAACAGAGAAAGGGAGTCCTCCCCTGATCATGGAGATAGACAGCATGTTCCTGGAAGATGTTTCAATGACCATTGAGATGCATGCAGTGGTGCCCAGGAGTCCAAATTCTTTGTACATTTACGATGCGTTGCTGATAGATATTTTTCCTGATCAAAGCAATCTTGTGATTTTTGTTTTCGAAAATAAGGAAACTGGTATAAAATTTGACGTAAAGAAGCAGGATGCAGAAGTGATACTGAGGTGAACGGATGAAAAGACTGTGGTTTCCCATATTGTTGCTGGTTTGCATGGCTATGCCACTTCATGCTACTCATAACAGGGCAGGAGAGATTACACTGACCCAGATTGATGAGCTTACCTACGAGATCCACATCACCACATTTACCTATACGCTCAGCCAGGCAGACAGGCCTGAACTGGAGGTGCAATGGGGTGACAATACTTTTTCGAAGGCGCCTCGTGTTGAACTGGTGAAACTGCCCAATTTCTATCAGAAGAATACCTATATCAGTCAGCATACATTCCCGGGTCCTGGTGTATACGAAATTGTAGTGCAGGATCCCAACCGGAACGATGGGGTGAAGAACATTCCCAATTCGGTCAATGTGATCTTTTCCGTCAAGACGACCATTCTGATCAATCCCGACCTGGGTGCCAACTCTACACCGGTATTGCTCAATCCCCCCATTGACAGAGCCGCATTTGGTCAGGTTTTCATTCATAACCCCGCTGCCTATGACCCTGATGGCGACAGCATCTCCTACAAACTGACCATCTGCACTGAGAAGGATGGACGGCCCATTGAAGGATATACCCTTCCCCCCGCAAGCGACACGTTGTTCATTGATCCCATTACCGGAGACCTTACCTGGATCACACCCTCCGATTCGGGCTGGTTCAATGTCGCCATTGATGTGGAAGAGTGGCGCCAGGGTGTGAAAATCGGGAATATTGTAAGGGATATGCAGATCGAGGTTTACAATACTGATAACCATGCCCCCGTACAGTCCGACCCCGGGGATTACTGCGTTGAGGCCGGAACCGTGTTGTCCTTTGATGTTGTGGCCACCGATGAAGACAATGATTCCATAAAACAGATGGCTACAGGAGGTCCTTTTGTAGTTGATGTGAGCCCGGCGACCTATGCGGTTGATCAGGGATCATTGATCCCGGGTTACAGCAGGGCGAGGTTCGAATGGAAGACCGACCCGTCACACGTGAGGAATCAATCCTATACAGTTGTGTTTAAAGCCGAGGACACCAACCACGATTTATCACTCGTTGATCTAAAGAACGTGAATATTAAAGTGCTCGGACCGTCACCGGATATGCCGGAGCTTATTCCCGGAAGTAATTCAATAACCGTTACATGGCCGGCGGATACATGTCTGCCCGTTGAAGGCTACCGGATCTACAGGAAAGAGGGACCGGCAGGTTACGTCCCCGACTCCTGCCAGGGGGGGATCCCCTCCGAAACCGGCTACACGCTTGTCGGAGCCACGGATAGAAGGCTGGATACCCTTTTTGTTGATGACAATAATGGCAGCGGGCTGCCTCAGGGCAGTGAGTACTGCTATATGATCGTTTCAGTCTATCCTGATGGTGCATTGAGCTTCCCTTCACCGGAGAACTGCACTCCTCTTGTGGAGGGATCCCCCTCCCTGCTGGAAGTAAGTGTAACAGACCATTCCAACAATGGGACCATCAGGGTGGCCTGGGCTCAGCCAAAAGATCTCGATACCATCCCCGCCAACGGACCTTACGAATATATTATTTACCGTTCCGACGACCTGCTGGGAAACAACATGTCACAGGTGGGTTCCTTTACAACATCAGATCTGAGTGACACCGTCTGGCTGGATGCAACGGTGGATACAGAGCAGTTCCCCTGGTCCTACAGGGTCGAACTATATAATGATGAACCCGGGAACAGGTTCAAGATCGGGGAGGCGGAATCAGCCTCCTCACTTTATCCCGGCCTTACGGGAGAGGATAACCGGATTGTGATTAAGATGCGTAAAAATGTGCCCTGGATCAACTACGATTATACCATTTATCGCCTTAATAACAGCACTGGAGTTTACGACTCAATTGGTTTTACGACAGAGGAGGAATATATCGATAAGGGTCTCACCAACGGCGTGGAGTATTGTTACCGGGTCACGAGTACCGGATGGAGGCTCCTCGGGGGAACACTTTATGAGAACGTCAACTTCAGCCATACTGCCTGTACCATGCCGATCGATTCCATACCACCCTGTCCCCCCACTCTTTCAGGGTTCTCATTGTGTGACAGCGGCTACAACCACCTCACCTGGCGATTTACAGATCCCTCATGTGCCGAAGATGCAGTTGGATATAAACTCTACTACAGTCCGACTTTTGAAGACTCTCCCCAGTTGATCGCTGAATTTAACGATCCCGGTGATACGGCTTACAATCATTACCCGGAAAACACCCTGTCTGGTTGCTACCTGGTGACAGCCATCGACTCATTTGATAATGAATCTGCGCCCTCCATAAGGTTATGCCTGGACGAGTGCTCCAACTATGTACTGCCCAACGTCTTTTCTCCCAACGGGGATGGGATTAATGACCTATACAGGCCCCAGAGAACATCCTATGTGGAAAAGGTGGAGATGACCATCTTTAACCGCTGGGGTCTCCAGGTATTTTATACCGAGGACCCAGATGTGAACTGGGATGGAAAGATCAACAAAACCAATCAGCTGGTCTCCCCGGGAGTCTATTACTATATTTGCAATGTATATGAGTACCGGCTGACCGGTATAGAGGTGTATGCACTCACCGGATTTATATATGTTTTTTCGGGTGATTCCAATGATGTATTTATTGAAACTAAATAACAGTGTAATGCGAACGGTTTCACTGCTGGTAATACTGCTCATTCTGCCGAAATCTGGATTCGGACAGACCGACCATTACTTAGCCGGCCGTGCATATATGGTGGATGGATTATACGATTCTGCACTGTTTCACCTGGAAACAGCCCTGCAGCAAGATCCTGGGACTGCTGAGCTTTACTATCAGGTGGGGATCTGTCAATTCGCGCTCAACAATTATCCTGCAGCCAGGGATGCATTCTATGAGACTGAAAAACGAAGCAAGGGATTGGGAAGTTTCTATCTGGCCAAGAGCGAAATTAAACTGAATCATCAGCAACAGGCCCTGAAGTACCTGAAGATCCACCTTCAGTCGCGCTACAAGATGAATGAATCTGAGATCCTCCTGGATGAAGATATTTCCACACTCGAAGGATTACCCGCATGGCAACAGCTCTGGAACGAGAAACGCTGGTATAGCACTAGTGATGCAGCGTTCCAGAACGCCATGTTCCTGAAGAGCCAGGGTAACTACCTGGAGGCCATCAACCAGCTGAACCAACTTGAGAAACAGGGCTATAAAAAGAGTATTGTGCTCAGTGAAAAAGCTGACATATACCAGGAACTGGGTAATTTGAAAGCTTCCCGTTCAGCTCTGAAAGAAGCTGTGGAAAGTGATGTAAGGAACCTGGATGCCATTCAGAAACTGGCCATTTTACAGGTCGCCAACGGAGATCCGGAGAATGCCGTGGAGGGACTGGACCGGGTGATCCGGCAGGATCCTGCACGCTTTGAGGCTTATCTGCAGAGGGCGGATGCACTTAGCCAGACAGGCGACCTGGAAGGCGCTCTGGCTGATCTAAAACTTTACCTGACCTATTTCCCGGAAAATGACTCTGCATATTACAGGCAGGGACTGATCCAGTTCGAACATGGAAAATACCTTAGTGCGATCCAGTCTTTTAACAGGTCACTTGCACTCAACAGTGGAGAAGCCGCCTACTTCTTTGCCAGGGGACAAACCTATGCTGCTACCGGAACCACCCGGTATGCAGACAAAGATATGTCTATGGCGCTGGATCTTGATCCGGCAAATGGTGAGATCTGGTTCGAAAAAGGCAAACTGGACGACCAGCTGGGCCAGGTCAGCGACGCTTGTTTTTGCTACCGAAAGGCATATCAGTATGGAATCTTTGAAGCGGGGGAGCTGATCAATAAGCGATGCAGGTAAATGGACTCCCCGGACAGCAATATAAAACTTAAACAACAGATAGAGATTTTAAGGTCCACCAACCGGAGGGCTATCCTGGAAACCATCCGGGAATTACGGTCTGAAGGTGATATATCTGTTCTGCCCGAACTGTTTAACCTGATGCTTGATCAGGAAGACCTGGAGATGTTTTATGAGGTCTGTGCGTTTCTGAACGATCTGAAGGAAAAAGAAGCTGCTGAAATCCTTGCAGAAGCCATAAAAAATCCTGAATACAGGGAGATCCAGACACCCCTGGTTGCCGCCTGCTGGCAAAATGGCCTCTCCTATGGCAAACAGATCACCACATTTGCAGATGTTGTGGTTAAAGGTGATTACGCCGCAGCCATCGAGGCATTTACGGTGATTGAAGCGGCATTGGGAGAACTGGAGCAAATAGAGCGATCCAGGCTGGCCCGCTCCCTGAAATCAAGCCTGCCGGATGTCGAAATTCAGAAGAAGCCGCTCATCACGGAGCTTGTGGATGTCATCGAATCTTACCAGCCACCGGATCCGGGGGACCAGCAGCATGATCATGATCATGATCATGCTAATGCATAGATGAAAAGTACTTCATGAACTGAGCCCTTTCATACACTGAAGGATCTTTAAGGCTGCTATAATTCATGATCCCCCTGAATTCATCCGGGGATTTATAATTCTTTTTCTCCATCCATTTTCTCATCTCCTGGATCATATCCTTCATATAATCCAGACCATTCCGGTAGAGCACGGAACATACCTGCACGGCTGTCGCTCCGGCCAGGATCTGCTTCACCACTGCCATTCCACTGTGGATACCGGTGGAGGCCGCAAGGTCCAGCTGGTCCACCTGCGATGAGACGATCCCTATCCATCTGAGTGAATTGCGAATTTCCGCCGGGGTACTCAACACCTCGGACGAACCAAAGGACAGCTCATCGGTATTGATATCCGGAGCATAGAAACGGTTGAACAGGACCACTGCCGCAGCTCCTCTCATATAAACCTGGTTGACTATCCAGGTAATGTTCGTAAACCCGCTTCCCAACTTTACGATCAATGGAAGTGAAGTGCGTTTTTTCACTTCAGAAACCAGTTGAAGGTAACCTTTCTCATAATCACCGGGAGCCCTCTCCTTATCGTTGGGTAGAAAATATATATTCAGTTCAATGGCATCAGACCCGGCTTCCTCAATTCTTCCCGCAAAATCGATCCATTCCGACGGACTGACACAATTAATGCTGGCCATTACAGGGATATCCACGGCCTTCTTTGCTGACCTGATCAACTCAAGGTACTGTTCCAATGAGTTTTCACGGGCATAAGTGCGGATGTAGTCACCTGCCTCAGGATAGTCGCTGCCGCTTGACATGTTCCCTATCTCATGGTTGATCTGTTCCTCAAAAAGAGACTTCAAAACCACTGCTCCGGCTCCGGCAGCAGCCATCTTTACGATACGGTCGACTGAACTGGTGAGACCGCTGCTGCTGACAATAATCGGGCTCTTCATGGAGAGACCTGCAAAAGTTGTAGATAGATCAATCATATGTTCTTTTTTCAATAATTTCTCGGTCCAAATATCAGGCTGCCGATACGGACCAGGTTACTCCCCTCTTCTATGGCCAGCTTGAAATCGTCCGACATTCCGCAGGAGAGTTGATCAAATCTCTCCTCCTCTTTAAACTGCCTACTTTTCAGCCTTTCAAATATACGTTTTAGCTGGCGAAACTCCTCTCTGATCTGTTTTGAATTTTCTGTATAGGTGGCCATACCCATAAGTCCCCTTATGCGGATATGATCCAATACCCTGAATGTATCGGAGCTGACCAGTTGAAGCAGCTCCTCCTCGGTCAATCCAAACTTGGTCTCCTCCCTTGCAATGCGGACCTGTAAAAGGCAGTCGATGATCCGTTTGTTTTTCTCTGCCTCCCTGTTAATAACATCCAGCAGTTTAAGGCTGTCCACCCCATGTACCATATGGACAAAAGGAGCCAGGTATTTAACCTTATTGGATTGAAGGTGTCCTATCATGTGCCACCTGATATCATCCGGAAGGCGCTCCTGTTTGGCAGCCAGGTCCTGTACCTTATTTTCACCAAAATCACGGTGCCCGGCCCTGTAGGCTTCCATGATGGCTTCGTCCGGTTTGGTCTTGGAAACCGCAACCAGGGTGACATACGCGGGCACCTGCTCCTTTATTGCATGAAGGTTCTCAACTACACCCATGTCCGAATATACAAATTATTCAAGGGAATGGATCACCAGTCCGCTGCGAAGCTTTGGTTCAAACCATGTGGTTTTTGGCGGCATGATCATACCGTTGTCGGCAATATCCATTAACTGCTTCATGGTCACCGGATAAAGTGCAAACGCGGCCACCATCTCTCCACTGTCCACACGTCGTTTCAACTCTTCAAGCCCCCGTATTCCACCTATAAAATCGATACGTTCTGACTTTCTAAGGTCGGTGATATTTAAAAGAGGACCAAGGACCTGTTCAGAAAGTACCGTCACATCAAGGCATCCGATGGGATCTTCATCCCTGTAGGTACCGGGCCGTGCAGACAGCGAGTACCATTTCCCTTCCAGATAGAGACTGAAATCGTGGAGACCGGCAGGCTTGCATATCTCTGTTCCCCGCTCCTCCACCACAAATCCCTTTTTTAACGCTTCAAGAAATTCAGTTGAGCTCTTTCCATTGAGATCCCTGACTACCCTGTTATAATCAATAATGGTCAGTTGCGATGCCGGAAAGTGAACAGCCAGGAAATAGTTATACTCTTCGTCACCACGGTGATCCGGGTTATTTTTCCTTCGCTCCTGGCCAACAAGGGCAGCGGCAGCTGTACGGTGGTGTCCGTCCGCCACATACGTAAAGGGTAAATCGTTTTCGAAAAGCTCCTCAATATGCCTGATCAATACCTGGTCCGAAATAACCCAGAAATGGTGCCCCACCCCATCACTGGTCGTAAAGTTATATTCTGCATCCCCCTGGACCACCTTCTCCAAGATGGAATCAAGCTCAGCATGGTCAGGGTAGGCAAAAAAGACCGGTTCCGCGTTGAAATTGGTCACCCGGATGTGATTCATCCTGTCCTCCTCTTTATCGGGCCTGGTCAGCTCATGTTTTTTGATAACACCATTCAGGTAATCATCCACCGCTGCACATCCCACGATCCCATACTGTGTCTTTCCAAACATGGTTTGTCCGTATACATATAACCGCCTGGAAGGGTCCTGGATGAAATAACCTTCCGCAATGAGTCTCTGCAGATTCTCCTTCCCCTTGTTATACACCGCACCGGAATGAAGGTCTGTCCCCACAGGAAGATCCACTTCAGGTTTTACCACATGAAGAAAAGACCAGGGATTACCATCTACCTCGTCACGTGCCTCAGCGGAGTTCAGCACATCATAGGGCCTGGAAGCCACTTCTCTTACATTCTCTTTTCCGGGCCGGTATCCCCTGAACGCATGCAATACAGCCATACACTAATTCACTTTAAAGGTGGTATCTGCCTTTTCAAGGAAGTTTACGATCTGCCTGGCAGCTGCGACCCCGGCATTCAGGTTGGCCTCAGCAGTCTGCGCTCCCATTTTCTTGGGGGTAAAGAATACCCTTCCCCCGTAAAGGTTTTCAAGCTCATCCTTGCAGTCGGGAGCAATATCCGAAATGTACCTGAAATCATCTCTCTCCGCAAATGCCTTCTTTAATCCCTCCTCGTCCATCACCTCTTTACGGGCGGTATTAACAAGGGTGGCTCCCTCCGGCATGCTGCTTATAAGGTCATAACCGATGGATCCGCGTGTCTCCGAAGTCGCCGGTATATGTAGTGAGATATACTGGCATTTATTGTAGAGATACTTTGCAGACTCCACATATACAACACCGTCATTCTTAATAACAACCGGATCCACGTAGGGATCAAAGGCATACACCTTCATTCCAAATCCCTTGGCGATCAATCCCACGATCCTGCCAACAGCACCATAAGCATGAATTCCCATTTTCTTCCCCCTCAGCTCCGTTCCCGTAACAGGGGTAAATCCTGTACGATTCATAAAGACCATCATCCCAAACACCAGTTCAGCCACTGCATTGGAATTCTGTCCCGGTGTGTTCATTACCACCACACCTCTTTCAGTGGCTGCAGCCAGGTCTACATTATCGTAACCGGCGCCGGCACGAACCACAATCTTCAGATTCTTTCCCGCTTCGATCACCTCCCTGTCCACATTATCACTGCGGATGATCAGGGCATCCACTTCTGCAACGGCGGCAACCAGATCTGAATGATGGGGATACTTGGCAAGTACCGTGACTTCATATCCTGCTTCATTAAAAACTCCCTTCACCTCCCCCACAGCTTCGGCAGAGAATGGTTTTTCTGTTGCAATCAATACTTTTGCCATATCAATTCCTGATTTTAATTATTTTTTTCAAATGCTTTCATGGTATCGATCAATGCTTCGACAGAAGATCTGGGCATGGCATTATAGATAGAGGCCCTGAAACCTCCCACTGATCTGTGCCCTTTGATCCCCGACATACCGCGCTCGGTAGCAAAGGTGAGAAAATCGGCCTCTTTATCCTTATACTCCCCGCTCATTACAAAAGTCACATTCATGATGGAGCGGTCCTCTATATTTTCAATATTGGATATAAAGAGCGGATTCCTTTCAATCTCATCATAGAGGATCGCTGCCTTTTCCAGATTAAGTTTATACATGGCATCCAATCCTCCCTGCTCTTTGTACCAGCGCAGGGTAAGCATGGCCGAATAAATGGCAACACAGGGAGGAGTATTGAACATAGATCCGTTTTCGATATGTGTCCGGTAGTCGAGCATGGTTGGAATGGCCCTGTCCACTTTCCCCAGGATGTCATCCCTGATAATGACGAAAGTTACTCCGGCAGGAGCCAGGTTCTTCTGTGCGCCACCATAGATAAGTGCGTACCTGGAGACATCCATAGGCCGGCTGAAAATATCGGATGACATGTCTGCTACCAGGTTCACCGGGCAGTCCAGATCCTCCTTGATCTCAGTACCGTAAATGGTATTATTGGTGGTGATATGAAAATAGTCGGCATCAGCAGGTACTGTGTATCCTCTGGGTATAAACGAGTAGGTGGTATCTTTTGAACTGGCCACTACGTTAACTTCACCAAAAAACCTGGCCTCCTTGATCGCTTTGCTGGCCCATGAGCCTGTGTCCAGGTATGCAGCCTTGGTTTTTAAAAGGTTGTAGGGTACCATGCAGAACTGCATACTGGCGCCCCCCTGAAGAAGCAATACACTGTATCCCGGGGGTATATCCAGCAATTCCTTAAAAAGTTGCAGTGTTTCGTCCATGATGGCCATGAAGTCCTTGCTTCGGTGAGATATCTCCATAACAGAGAGACCCGACTTGTTCAGGTCAAGAATGCCTTCAGCAGTATGTTGTATGGTATAGGGCGAAAGGATCGACGGGCCCGCTGCAAAGTTATGTTTCTTCATATTGAATTTTGAATTAATGGGTTAATGCCAACTGTTATTTCAATCACAAATAAAATTACATTTAATAAAACTGTCGACCAAACATTGTGAATAACTTATAATCTACAGTTATTTAATTGATTTTTCTTTCATTTTAAAGTCTGACCAGCTTATCATCCTGCAGGACCGGGATCAGATCTGTCAGATCAGGTTCATGGCAGTACCCGATCACATCGTCCAGGTTGTTTTTCCTCAGCCTGTGCCTTTGGGCAACTTTCTCAATATATCCCATCATATCTCCCTGGGCAGCTTCATAAAGGTCCATGGCTCCAAGGGTTGCATCACAGATGGTATAGAATTGACCATTCTGCAAAACCATTTGTGCGAGGGCACCGGCAAACAGTGTATCTTCCAGGTTGAATTTGTTCCTCCATCCCGCACAGAGAACCAGGAGATCTCTCCCCTCTTTCCATATATGCCTGACAAGGGCCGAGATGTTAAGCCAGGCACCGATCAGAACCTGGCTTCCGCTAGATGCAAGATGGATTGCATTGGTGCCGTTGGTTGTGCTGTATACAATCTGATGTCCCTCTACCTGTTCCCTGTGAAAATTGTAAGGTGAGTTCCCGAAATCGGCAAAATCCCTGACAATGCCATCCCGCTCTGCAGCCACCATAAAACCCCTCTCCTTGTATGCTTTAGCTTCTTCCAGCGAACCCACGGGGATAATCCTCTCCACCCCGTTCATAAATGCGGTTACGATTGCCGAACTGGCCCTTAATATATCGGTTACCACCACAACTGCTTCCCTGTTTTCATAGTATGGGAAAAGTGCGGGCGAGTAACAGACCTCTATTTTATGTTTATCCATATAACCCGTGATTAATTTCCAGGCTTGTAAAAAGGGGGCCGTACCACCCTGGCTGCGATCATTTTGTCCCGGATCCCAATTCGGATCTCCGTATCTATATTTGCATGTGCAATATTCACATAGCCCATTCCTATTCCCCTCTTCAACATGGGTGACATGGTACCGGAGGTCACTTCGCCAATTGTATTCCCTTCAAAATCGAGTATGGGGTAGTGTTGCCTGGGTATACCCCTCTCCAACAGCTCAAAACCAACCAGTCGCCTCTCTATTCCAACAATTTTCTGTTGCTCCAGTTCGGCCCGGTTAATAAAATTGTTTCCGTCATTGAACTTGGTAATCCATCCCAGGCCCGCTTCAAGGGGTGATGTGGTATCATTGATCTCATTTCCATAGAGACAGAATCCCATCTCCAGCCTAAGGGTGTCCCTGGCCGCCAGACCGGCCGGTTGCACATTCATCTTTTTCCCTGCTTCGAAAAGTTGTTCCCAGATCGGTACGGCATCTTCATTATACATATATATCTCAAATCCTCCGGCACCTGTATATCCGGTATTACTGATAATCACCTCCCCGGCCCCTCCTACCTCACCTGTTACAAAATGGTAGTAAGGCACCTTCAACAAATCAACCGTTGTTATTCTCTGCAACAGTTCTACGGCGCGCGGTCCCTGGATCGCCAGCTGTGAAATGCGGTCCGATGCATTTTCCACGACCGCACCTCCAGTGTTCTGGTTGAGCAACCAGTTGTAATCTTTCTCCAGGTTGGATGCATTGACCACCAGCAGGTATTTTTGATCGTCATATTTATAAACAAGCAGATCATCCACAATACCACCCCGTTCATTTGGGAAACAGCTATACTGTATAGCGCCGGGTTTCAGAAGCGCCACATCATTTGTGGTGGTTCGCTGTACCAGTTCGAATGCTTCCGGACCCTTGATCCAGATCTCACCCATATGTGATACATCGAATATTCCCACATTCTCCCGGACGTTGATGTGTTCCCGGCTGATCCCTGTATATTCCAACGGCATCTCGTAGCCGGCAAACTCAACCATCTTTGCACCGTAAGAAAGATGAAGATTATAAAATTGTGTCCTTTTCATAGGCACAAAAGTAATACTTTCCTACAGGAAAGAAATTGTTAAACAACAGGATCTATTTGGAAATCACCTTGAATTCTACCCGCCTGTTCTTTGTCCGCCCTGCAGCAGTGTTATTGTCCGCAACAGGCTGTGTATCAGCATATCCTTCGTACACAAGCATCTCCTGGGGAATGCCCCTGGCGACCAGCCAATCCACTACAGCCTTGGCCCTGTCCCTGGAAAGCTTCTGGTTGATGCGTAACGAGCCGGTATTATCGGTGTGCCCTGAAATTTCCAGTTTAATAGAGGTGTTATTCTGGAGGAAGCGAAGCACCTGGTTAAGTGCATCTTCCGATTCAGGTCTCAGGATAGCCTTACCGGTTTCAAAATAGATTTGATCCAGCACCACCTTTGTACCAACCTCCACTTTCTTGAGGAAGAAATCCTGGCGTATCCTGTTATCTCCGGAATAAGATGTAAGATCCAGGATATCGAGAAAATAAAGATACCCGGATGCATTGATCTCAATTGCATAGGCCTTTGGTTGAGGTAACCTGGCGGTATAGGATCCTGTGGTATCTGAAATGGCAAATGCACTCCGGTCCCCTGTGGCAGGATCAAAGAATTCCAGTTTTGCAACAATGGGTTCTACACCTTCAATGGTATCGACGACCTTGCCAAAGAGTACCAGGGAGGTATCCAGTTCATAGAGCTTCGGCATTGTGAGAAATCCTGTCTTTACTGGATCCGGGCCGGCCACCAGCTGATCGTCCGTTTGGAGGATCAGCTCCTTTTCAGATCCAAGAAAAATCACCTTGCAGATATCCTTGGCACCGATACCACCATCTCTGATGGCTGAATAATATCCATGACTACCGGTCTGGTCTGTTATATAGAATACCTCGTCATCAGGTGTATTAACGGGATAACCCAGGTTTTCAGGATCCATCCATAATCCATTCTCACCTCTTTCAGAACGGAATATATCAAATCCACCCATGCTGTTGTGCCCCTTTGAAGCAAAAAAGAGATACCGGTTGTCCTGTGAAATGAAAACTCCTTCCTCATCATAAGGTGTATTGATCGTAATACCGAGATTCTGAGGTTTGCTCCATTTCCCTTTGCTGTTCAGCCTGGAGACCAGGATATCTTTACCTCCCATGGTGAGCTTGCTGTTTCTTGATATGTAGTAAAGTTCCTTGCCATCAGGTGAAAAACAGGCTGAAGTTTCACCATCTTTACTTGTGAGGCTCCCTTTGATACTTTTGGGATGCTTCCACTTCATCTTTGCCGCAACATAGGAAGAGATCTGGATGTCCCCTCCCTGAACTGCTCCCCTGTACAGGATCCACGATGCACCATTGGGAGAGACACCCACGATTGCGTCATTGTTTTCAGTATTAAAGGGTTTGCCCAACCTTACTGCATCTTCAAATACTCCTTTGCTGAGTGTTGATACATATATATCTTCATTGTATTTATTATCTATTTTGTTCCGCTTTGCCTTTCCGAATGGACGGCGTGAGGTAAAAATCAGAGCAGAATCATTGGCGGCAAATACGGGGTTGTAATCATCGTATATTGAATTTACCTCCTCTCCCAGGGGCTGGATGATCACGCGGACCGGATTACGGGACAGATTCTTGCCGTACATGCATTCGTCGAACCGTTTTGCCAGTGTCTTTGAAAATTCGGCCTTTGTTTTTGGATCGAGCGTGCTGCTGTACATATTATATTGCTCCATGGCCTTATCAAACTCCAGTACAAGCTGGTACGCCATTCCCAGCAGGAGGTGAATATCCCTGCTCACCTCAGCATCCAGCGTATAAGCATGCAACAGATAGTCAATCGCTTCATATTTGTTATCGGTAAAGAGATAACATACTCCCAGCTTGTAATTAAGTGCAGCATTATCAGGATTGTACTGATTTGCAAAAAGATAGTGGTCCCTCGCCATTTGATAGGTGCCTAATCCGTTCCTGTAGTTACGGTCGCCTTCCTTCACACTCTCCCAAGCTTCCTTATACCCCGTTGTGATTCCGGTCCTGAATGATTTGCTGCTGATCCTGACATCTTCCTGTGACAGTGCGAATGTGCATAAACTGAGGAGCCAGACTGCAATCAACCATTTAAAAGAAAAAGATCTCATATCATCGGTCACATTCATTTATAAATTCTCTTGCCTGCTCGGCCCCAAGCTCAATGGCCTTGTGCCAGTCCTCACAGGCCCCATCCAGGTCACCGGTCAGTTCCCTGATCAAACCCCTGTTCAGGTAGAGCAAGGCCATATCGGGATGCTCAACCAAAGTTTCATCCATAAGGCTAAGTGCGGGTAACACCTCACCCTTTTCTGCCAGCAGGCAGGCTTTATTAAGTTTTGCGGAAGCCATCCGGTCCCCACCGGTAATCGCCGCATTGAAATCATTTAAGGCACCCTCCTTATCATCGGTATAGTAACGGGCATATCCCCTGTTATTTAATGCAATTACGAGTTCCGGATCCAGTTCAAGTGCCCTTGAATAATCCTCGATGGCGCCTGCATAATCACCCATAAGGATCTTAACGGACCCCATGTTATTATATGCAAGGGCAAAATCCGGATCAAAAGTGATGGTTTGCTGATAGTCGAAATGAGCACCCTGATAATCTCCCCTTCTTCGCTTGATACCAGCACGTTCATGATAGGCCAGTGCAAAATCATTTTTTATTTCAATGGCCCGGTTCAGGTCGGTCATGGCCAGATCATCCACACCATCCCTTATTTCGGTTAACGCCCTGAAATAATAGGCCCATGGATCCTGGTATCCATTGGAAATGGCCTGATCAAAATAACTCCTGTCCTTACCTGTGGTATCTGTACCGTACAGTATATATCCTTTATAAAAATAGGTCTCCCCCAGAGCGGGCCCGTACTGAATCGCACTGTCCAGCATTCCGAGGGCCTCATCCATTCTCCCCCATTCTATCAATAACTTTCCCCTGAATAACCAGGCAGGTGCGAAGGTGCTATCCAGTTCCAGGCAGCGTGAAAAACTTGACGCAGCCAGGTCGTACTCCTTTTGCTGCACATAAGTAATACCTTCATTCAGAGTCTTATCCCTCAACCTTTTCTCGGAAAATGAGGGCTGACCATACACAAACTGCCATGCGAATATTCCTGCTAGGAATAACAATATATTCTTTTTCATCATCAGGTTCCCGGACAAAATGTTCAGAAAGGTTTTATTTCTAAAAATAAATTAAATAATTTTAGTGAACCAAAGTAGTTTTCAACCTATTCCCATCTACTATGATAACGGACCTGAACTATCTCAAAACAATGTCGGGCGGTGATGCAAAGTTTATCAATGAAATGATAGCACTATTTCGGGAGCAGATTGAGGAATACAGTATACTCATGCCTGATCTGCTGCGGAAAAAGGATTATGATGGCCTTTCAAAAATAGCACATAAAGCCAAATCTTCCGTAGCCATTATGGGAATGTCCGAGGTTGCCGAACTATTAAAGGATCTGGAAATTATTACCCATGAGCAAAAAGAGACGGAGCGATATGAACCCCTGATTACACACTTCCTGGAACAGAGTAAACTGGCCATCGCCGAGCTGGAGGGTTCAGTTTAAAGAGCTACATGATGCTTGAGACCAAAAATATCAAGGATATACTGGTAGTAAGTCTCAAAAAGACACCGCGTTTAAATGCATTGATAGTTGAAGCGGTCAAAGATCAATTACTGGAGTTCTTTAATAAACCCAACACCCGTGTTGTTTTCGATCTCAAAGGCATCAAATATATTGACAGTTCCGGATTCGGGGTATTTCTTTCAGCCGTAAAAGCTGCCAATAACAATTATGGGCAGTTCAAGATTTGTAATGTCAATCCGGAGGTGATGGAGTTGTTCAAATTATTACAGCTCCATCATCTATTTGAGATTTATGATGAATTGGAACCCTGTCTTGAGAGCTTCATTAGATAAATTTTCTTATTTTGGTCCCCCAAATCAACTCAACTGATATGAACAGATCGATTTTATGGATTCTTATTGGGTTCCTGGCAGTCTCATGTAACCAGAATTCCCCGAAAAATGGGGATCAGCAGCAGGCAGGGCAAAAGGAAGAAATAGTTACAGCCACCATCGAGGAGATGCTGGCAGCCCCGGATGATTATAAAGACAAAGAGGTTGCCTTATCTGGCATGGTAACACATGTTTGCAGGGAAGGTGGCCAGAAGTGCTTCATTTTAGCCAGCGATGGGGAGACCCAGCTGAGAATCGTGACAGGTGGAGAGATCGATGAATTTAAAATTGAAATGGAGGGTTCCACTGTAGCTTTCAAAGGAGTTTTCAGAGTCCAGACCCTGGCCCAGGCTGAAGCCCTGATGGAGGATTATGACTCTCATGAGTCACATGTAACAGAGCAGGCCCACAGCAGTGCGGAAAAAGCCGACTATTTTGTAGAGGCACTGGACTTCAGGGAGATCACCGAGTAGTCCGGATGAACTGGCGGAAGTTGAACCGGTGGATCCACCGGGAACTGGGATTTCTGTTTTTTGGAATGACCATCATTTATGGCATTTCAGGGATAGCCTTGAACCATGCTGCAGCGCGGCACTGGGATCCAGGCATCATCACCCGCTCCACCACGGTCCGGTATCCCGAAAAACTTCATAAAGATGATGTGGACCGCAGTACCATCGAAAAAATTCTGGAAATCACCCGGGAAAAAGAGAATTACAAACAGTATTATTTCCCCGACCAGGATCATTTGATGATCTATCTGAAAGGCGGGCACATATTGCTGGAGCTGGAATCGGGTAATCTGCAGCTCGTGAAAATTCGTAACCGTCCGGTATTCAACGAATTGAATTACCTGCACTACAATAAGCCCAAAAAACTATGGACATGGTTTTCAGACCTTTATGCACTGGGCCTGATCCTGATAGCGATTTCCGGATTATTCCTCATAAAAGGGAAGAAGGGCATTTCAGGGCGAGGAGGAGTACTCACAATTGCAGGTATACTGATCCCACTGGGATTACTTATTATCTACCTCTGGCTGTAACCAAGGCAACTTCTGGGTCGATATTGCGTATGAGACAATTGGGTAATTCCCAGATATCATGAGTGAAGAGATCCTGAAAGCATTAATGCAATTATTTGCCATCGTCTCCAGGCCGGGTAGCGATGCTGCCGAAAGGAGACAGATGGTGAAATCTTTCCTGAGCAGGCAACTCAATCAGGAGCTGGTACCTGCATACCTGGATATTTTCGATGATTATTTCCATCAGGTGATGCAGGAGGACGCCAAAGTGACAAAAAAAGAGAGGCTACTCTCCAGGCGTTCAGTACGGGTCCTGAAAATTTGTACCGTCATCAACGAAGAACTTGCACAGTCGCAGAAGATCATTGTGCTGTTCCAGCTTCTGGAATTCATCAAATCTGATAACCTGAGAGTGAACAGCCAGGAGATGGAGTTTATCTCCACCGTATCAGATACTTTCAACATTACGGATGAAGATTTTGACCTGATCAGGGATTTTGTTCTTTCGGACGCGGACCTCAAAGATAAATCTGATTACCTGGTTGTGGACAGTAACCGGGAGAAGGTCCCGGGAAAAAATATCAAACATCTGTTCAGGGAGAACCTGATCGGCCAGATCCGTTTTATTCAGATCAAGTCCACCAATCTCTATTTTGTCAAATATATCGGCCAGGCAGAACTCTATATGAACGGACAACTGCTGGTACATTATAAAAGTTATCCGCTCAATACAGGATCATCCCTTCGAAATCAGCAGATTGCACCTGTTTATTACAGCGATGTGGTCTCCCTTTTTGTAGGGGACCTGGTGAAATCGAGGATTGTATTTGAGGCCAGTCACATCTCCTACAGATTCCGATCGGGCGACACTGGTCTTCACGAATTAAGTTTCACCGAACAATCGGGTCACCTGGTAGGTATCATGGGTGCCAGTGGTGCCGGAAAATCAACACTCCTGCATGTTTTGAACGGTACGTCCGCTCCTTCAGACGGAGAGGTGCTGATCAATGGTATCAATATCCATAGCGACGATCCCGGTACCAAGGGGATCCTGGGATTCGTATCCCAGGATGACCTGCTCATTGAAGAACTTACAGTCTACCAGAATCTCTATTACAACGCAAAACTCTGTTTCGACAACTATTCAGAGCAACAACTGGTCGAGTCGGTTTATCGCGTACTATCCAATCTTGGACTCTTCGAGATCAGGAATATCCAGGTGGGTTCCCCCCTGAATAAAAAAATCAGCGGAGGACAGCGGAAAAGGCTCAACATCGCACTGGAGTTGATCCGCGAGCCGGCAGTTCTTTTTCTGGATGAACCTACATCCGGATTGTCGAGCCGGGACAGCGAAAACATACTGGACCTCCTCAAGGAACTGACATTTAAAGGAAAGCTGGTGTTCGTGGTGATCCACCAGCCCTCCTCCGACATTTTTAAAATGTTCGACAGGTTGCTGATACTTGATACCGGCGGATTCCTTATATACAACGGCAATCCCATTGATTCGATCATGTACTTTAAATCAAAGGTACAGGCTGCCGACTGGAACGAAAGTGAATGCCCCACATGTGGTAATGTAAATCCCGAACAGGTATTTAATATCGTTGAGACCAGCGTACTGGATGAATTTGGAAAACTAACGCACACAAGGAAAATATCTCCGAAGGAGTGGGGTGAACATTTCAGGGAGCAATATAAGGAGGTGGTGAAGGAGAAGGCTACCAGGGATGAACTTCCCGAGATCTCCTTCAGGATACCCAAAAGAATAAAGCAGTTCGGTGTATTTATTAAACGTGATATACTGAAAAAACTGAGTGACAAGCAATACCTGATTGTCAATTTCCTTGAAGCACCGCTGCTGGCTTTTCTGCTTGCATTCATTGTGCGCTATTTTGAACCTGATATATCCAATGATATTGGTTATAACCTGCTGGAGAACAAGAATATGCCTGTCTACATATTCATGTCGGTCATAGTCGCAATCTTTATGGGACTTACAGCCAGTGCCGAAGAGATCATCAAGGACCGGAAGATATTGAAACGGGAGGCATTCCTCAACCTGAGCTGGTCGGGTTACCTTCTCTCCAAAGTGGCAGTACAATTTATCCTGTCTGCCATCCAGGCTCTTACTTTTGTGATCATTGGCAACACAGTCATGGGCATACATGGCATGTATTTTGAATACTGGCTGGTACTCTTCTCGTCATGGGCCATGGCCAATATGATGGGACTCCTTATTTCGGACAGCTTTAAGACTGTCGTGACCATCTATATCCTGATTCCTTTCCTCGTAATACCGCAAATAATACTGAGTGGTATTATCGTCAAATTTGACAACCTGAATCCCCAGATCTCGTCACCCAAAAGGATTCCCTTTTATGGGGAGATCATTGCTGCAAGATGGGCTTATGAAGGGCTGGCTACCTATCAGTATATGAATAATGACTATGAAAAGGTCTTCTATAACTGGGATAAACTGAAAAGCAATGCTAACCTGAAAGCCAATTTCCAGATAACCGAGCTATTGAACAAGTTAAAATATATTGAAGAAAACCTCGGTAAGCCGGAAGCAGAGAAGAAAATAGAATACGACCTTAAATCACTTCGAACAGAGATCCCTGATGAATTGAAAGAACGGCTGATCATGCATGAATACTTTGAGGAAGCTCCAACCTATACCATGAAATACATTGACCAGCTAACCCCTGAAACAGTCAACAAGGAGATCCTGGCCTACACAAGAAAGTATCTTCAATCCCTGAAGGATTTCTACGTGAAAACCTTTAAGGCAGCTATAAAAAAGATCAATGAGATAAAACTATCCTACAACCTGGATGATTTGAAGGAGTTGGAAAGAAGGAATGCCAACAATACCCTGGAAGAGTTTGTGACCAATAAAAAGACATTTAAATACTATACTGAAATTGATGGTGATTTGATCCAGGTTCGGGATCCCATTTACATGGACCCGACCCATAAATTTATCAAAGCCCATTTTTATGCACCGCGAAAAATGATTGCAGGAAGATTTTTTCCCACAATATGGGTCAATGTGCTGGTTCTCTGGGTCAACACCATCATCCTTTATTTATTTCTCTATTTCAGGGTTCTCAAGAGACTGCTCGACCGCCTGGAGCGAACCTCCCATAAAAGGTCAGTATAACTTTCATCAGGAATGTTTCCGGTTTGATAAAACAGAGAGGCTACCCCCGGGGGATAGCCTCCTTATAAAAGTATATCTGTTGACGGGAGCCCGGTTACTCTACAATTTCAATCATCTTAAAAGGGACCCGGATAATGGATTCATAGTCCTCACCTGCCTCCAGCATATCTTCATCATCCTCCTCATAGAACCAGTTAATGATTACTTCGTTCTTGCCCTTGTGAATGGCTTCAAGTTTCTTAAATACATCAAGGATGCATTTTGAGGAGCTGGTATTAAAATATTCCAGCTGAACATTGACCTGTGTGAGCCCCATAGGCGAACCACTATAATTTTCCAGCCACTCCACAAGTGGCTTATAAAACTCAATGGAGTTCTCCGGTATTGATCTGCCTTTAATTTCAATGACACCTTCCTTTCCGTCAAATTTTACGCTGGGTGTTTTTGCAGTTCCTTCAATTGAAAGCGCTTCCATAAATTGTCATTTTGCGTTAGGATACCTATACTAGATCGACGAAAACATCGAGATTGAAAAAATAGTAGGTATCATCATATTTCTCAAATGTATATTTCAGGTCGTTCCCTGTTTTACGTGCAATATCAACCAGTCCCAGTCCGCCTCCACCTTTTTCTGAAAGCCTCTGGTGATTCAGGATGAACTTGTACATATCTTTCAGCTCCTCCCTGCTCATGGAGTTGATTTTATCTATCTTGTTCCGCAGGACATCCACCTTGTCCTGGCCAATAAAATTTCCGGTAGATATCTTATACTGATCAGCGTGACGACTCACAACCAGTACCCCGAATTTGTCATCAAATTGCTTCTGCATCTCTTCGGGTAATACTTCGATGTGATGATAGAGATTCTGGAGGGTTTCAACCAGTACATTGTAGACCTTTTTACGAATCTTTGAACCTTCGCTGAGCTCATCCATCTTGGACTCGACCACTTCAAGCACATTACTTATAAGTTCACTTGAGATACTTCCTTTAAAGGCCATTAGCACATCTCCGCCATTCAACCTGGAGTAATACTCGTTGATATCAAAGCTCATTTAGGCTTCTTTTTATTGACAAGCTATTCACTGATCTGAACAGCAAATATAAAAAAAGTTTCGCTAACTAATATAGCTAAAAAAACCCTCTTCCAGCAATGAAGTTATTCAAATCGGTGATTTTTTTTGATTCCCCGCAGAATGTGCTTTATGATCCTTTAAATTGCCCCTGAAGGTTTTGTAGTTTACATAGGAGCACTCCAGTGAACCATTATAAAGAATTCTTTTTGAAGCTGGTTTAAGTCCAACCTTTCCAAGTGCTTTCTTGCTTGATGAAAGTATCCATGCATCTGATCCAGGATATTTGTGCTTTAAGGTGCTCCCGATCATGCCATACAGTAAATCAATGTCGGCCGGTTTCATCCTCTCTCCATAGGGTGGATTCAGGATAAGGGTGGTTCCCTCCATCCCCACACTGTCAGCAAAGTCACCCTTTTCCACGGTGATGATATGCTGGAGGTCCATCTGACGAACTTGCCGACGCGTAAGTTCCACAGCCTCAGGGTCCTTATCCCTGGCAATGATCGGTACAACTACCTCTTTTTCATCCGCCAGTTTTTGAGCCACATGCTCCATCAGGTCCCTGTCGAAGTCATTCCAGTTTTCAAAACCATATTGCTTTCTGAATATCCCGGGAGGAATATTGGAAGCAAGGAGTGCAGCTTCAATGGCCAGTGTCCCCGATCCACACATTGGGTCCAGGAACGGGGTCGTGCCTTCCCATCCGGATATCATCACCATCCCGGCAGCCAGCACCTCATTCAGCGGCGCTTCAAAATATCCCTGCCCTGTCCTGTATCCACGCCGGTGGAGAGAACCTCCGGAGCTATCCAGCGAGATGGTCACCCGGGACCCTGAAATATGAACATTTATCAGAAGATCAGGCTGTTTCCGGTTTACAGATGGCCTGAGGCTGGTTGACTCCCTGAAACGGTCCACAATGGCATCTTTCACCCTCTGAGAGACAAACTGGCTGTTCCTGAACTGGGGTGAATAAACCACCGAGTCGATTGCAAATGTCATACGGTTATCCAGGTAGTGCGACCAGTCGAAGCGTTTCACATTCCTGTACAGTGCCTCCTGGTCCCCGGCCTCAAAATTCATAACAGGAAAGAGTACCCGGAGCGCTAATCGGGAGGCCAGGTTTACACGGTACAGCAATGCCATCCCTCCATAGAAATCTACCCCTCTGTTCACAATTTGTGTCCGGACAGCACCCAGTGATTTCAATTCATCGGCCAGGAGCGGTTCAAGACCCTTCAGTGTCTTTGCATGAAATTTTACATCTCCTGCCATTGTTAAAGCATGTCGCTAATCTGCTTTAGCCAGTTTCTGATGAAGCAAATATGGATTTTCAAGTATTTCAACAGCCTTATTGTAAACATCGTCTGAGGGATTGAACACTTCAAAAAAGTATTCCATTCCCCAAAGATCCCTCGCCATATAACTTTTAAATAACAAAGAGATATGTTCTTTAGATATATTCCACTCACTCTCAACGAATTCCTGCCCCTCCTCAGAAGCAAAGGAAACAAGTTGATCCAGTGCACTTTTTGGAACGCTGTAACCTGATTTGAACGATTTAAAATCAGGGTACTTTTTCAACAGTCCCTCCCTTTGTTCATCCACATACTGAAGGATAAAACGGTTAAAAATACCCTGGCCGATCAGTCCACGATAATAATCTGTATACACCGTGGTATCGATGGGGACAAAATAGTCGGGCATAATGCCTCCACCACCATATACAGTCCGGTTTAAAAGGAGTGTTTTGTATTTCTGGGATTCAGGAAAATGTATGCTGTCGGCATTGGTCAGCTCCCCGTTGTTATACCTGCTGATCAGATCCTGCTCATACTGTTCGTATCCGTTTTCATAGGATTTCTGGATCAACCTCCCGGTTGGAGTATAATATCTGGCTACAGTAAGCCGGATCAGTGAGCCATCATTGAGCATAAAAGGTTGCTGAACCAGGCCTTTCCCAAAAGAGCGCCTGCCTACGATCACTCCCCTGTCCCAGTCCTGAATGGCCCCGCTGACAATTTCGCTGGCAGATGCAGATTGACCGTCTATCATAAGCACCAGGTTCCCTTTCTCAAAGAGTCCGGTTCTGCGTGCCAGGTAATCCCTGTCGGGCACCTTGGATCCCTCGGTCCGTACAATCTCCTTGTTCCCTGAAAGGAATTGATCCGAGAGTTCCACCGCTACAGGGAGCCAGCCGCCACCATTTCCGGAGAGGTCCAGGATCAGGTCCTCCATACCCTGCTCCCTAAGGGATTTCATGGCGTGCTCGAACTCATCAATTGTAGTGTGGGAAAACCGGGACAGTTTCACATAACCGATCCTGTCGTTCACCATGTATGCAGCATCAATGCTGTTTACAGGGATCTTATCCCGGGTAATGGTGAAATTCAGCAGATTCCTGCTGCTTCGCCGCTTTATTGTAACTTCAACCGTACTCCCCTTCTCTCCTTTCAGCAGTCCCTGAACATCCCTGGTGGTGATCCCGGTACCGGCTACGTTTTTTCCGTCAACCATTACAATGCGGTCCCCGGCCACAATTCCCGCCTTTTCAGAAGGTCCGCCTGTAATGGCCCTAATAATATATATGGTATCATCCAGTACATTGAAACTGACCCCTATTCCTTCAAATTCGCCCTCCAGTTCTTCATTCAGTTCTTCCAGCTCCTCCCTGCTCAGGTAAGAGGAGTGCGGGTCAAGTTCATGCAACATCTGTACAATGGTTTTCTCGACAACGTCACTCTCATTAATTGAATCCACATAGTAATGGCTCACTTTTTCCATTACCTGTGCAAGTTTGATTGCCTCTTGATTCAGTTGTCCATTCAATACCTGTGGTATTACTGCAATACAGAGAAATACCATGGACCTGTAAATGCGACTCATATCTATTTTGTTAATGTTCATCATATAAACCATCCGGAGCGTAAAAAGTTGGAAAAATGCACCTATGTAATGTTTATTCCCATTCAATAGTGGCCGGCGGCTTTGAACTGATGTCATAGACCACCCTGTTGATCCCACGCACTTTATTAATAATATCATTGGATACCTGGCTGAGCACCTCATGGGGCAGATGACCCCAATCAGCTGTCATGCCATCCGTGGAGGTAACGGCTCTCAGTGCCACCACATATTCATAGGTCCGTTCATCCCCCATGACGCCTACCGACTGAACCGGCAGCAGGATGGCTCCTGCCTGCCAGATCCGGTCATATAATCCAAACCTGCGAAGGGCCTTGATATAGATATCATCAGCCTCCTGCACCAGCCTGATCTTCTCCCGGGTGATCTCTCCCAGGATCCTGATTCCCAAACCGGGTCCCGGAAAGGGATGCCTCTTCAGGATAGAGGATGGGATCTCGAGGGCCTTCCCGACCCTCCTTACTTCATCCTTGAACAGTAATCTCAACGGTTCAACCACCTTCAGATGCATCTTTTCAGGTAATCCTCCCACATTATGATGGGATTTGATCGTAACGGAGGGACCATTGACAGAGACCGATTCAATCACATCCGGGTATATGGTACCCTGACCAAGCCATTTTACACCTTTCAGTCTCCTGGCCTCCCTGTCAAATACCTCAATAAAATTCCTGCCGATACTTTTTCTCTTCACTTCGGGATCAGTGATACCCTTTAGATCGTCCACGAACTTATCCCCCGCATCTACCCCTATCACATTCAGACCCAATTCTTTATAGGATTCAAGGACATCAGCGAACTCATTTTTCCTCAGTAACCCGTTGTCAACGAAAATACAGGTGAGGTTTTTGCCTATGGCCCTGTGCAGGAGTATTGAGGCCACAGTGGAATCGACCCCGCCCGAGAGACCCAGAACAACTTTGTCATCACTCAGTTTGCTCTTCAGATCATTGATGGTTGTCTCCACAAAAGTCTCCGGTGTCCAATCCATTGAACAACCACAGATATTCTCCAGAAAATTATAAAGAATGGTCTTACCGTCAGTGGTATGGTATACTTCAGGATGGAACTGTAATCCGTAGGTGGGCTCTTTTGATGATGCATATGCGCCGACTTCAACATCTCCCGTACTGGCAATAATTTCACAATCGGGTGGCAATGAATTAATAGTGTCGCCATGTGACATCCAAACCTGCGTGTTTTTTTTCAGGTTTTTCATCAAAGGATTAGCCCCATTGATATAGCTTAGCCTGGCCCTGCCATACTCCCTAGAGTCGGACTGTTTTACTTCACCTCCGAAACAATGAGAGAGATACTGGGCACCATAGCAGATACCCAGCAAAGGATAGTTCCCCTTTATGTTCTTCAGATCAGGTATGGGAGCATGCTCGTCCCTTATTGAAAAAGGGCTTCCTGAAAGAATGACCCCTTTTACGGTTTCATCCGGGTCCGGATAATGGGAGAAGGGATGAATCTCACAATAGACATTGTGCTCTCTTATTTTCCTGGCAATTAACTGTGTATACTGAGACCCGAAATCAAGGATCAATATCTTTTCATTCACCTGTTCACTTCGTTTAAATAGTACAATAGGTGCAAAATTACTATTATTCTCCGGATAGACGCTCAAGGGGAATGGAATAGATATCACCATCCTTCACTGCTGTTGAGTTCTCAAATACCTCCCGCGCTTCAGTCTCCAGCATCAGCGGATCCCTGTACCTGCTGGAAAAGTGCCCAATCAGTAACTGCCTGACACCGGCCAGTTTTGCCATCTCAGCTGCCTCACTAGCCGTGGAGTGCTGCGTCTCCCTGGCAAGTTTTTTATCCTTTTCTGAAAATGTGGCCTCATGAAACAGCAGATCGACCCCCTGTACCCTGGCGGCAAGTCCCGGATCAAACATTGTATCAGACATGTATGCATAGGATCGCCGGCGATAAGGCGGCAAGGTCAGCCTGCCGTTGGGAATAATCTTACCGTCAGTGGTGATGTAATCCTCACCCCGTTTCAGTTTCACAACATCGGCAATACCCAGTCCAAAAGCCTCGATCTGCTCTTTTCTTACATTTAAGGGTCTGTTCTTCTCCCTGATCAGGTATCCGAAAGCAGTGGTCCGGTGCTTCAACTTGATGGTATGTATGGTCAGTTTATCGCTCTCATAGACCAGGTCATTGTCTTCCGTCAGTGACTTCATCTCCAGATGAAACGGTAAAGGCCCGAAAAAATGGTTGTAAAAGTCCATTAATTCTTTCAGCTCACGGGGACCATAGAGATGAAGGGGGACCCTTCTACCCATCATTCCGAGTGTGGAAAGCAGACCGAAGAGTCCGAAAACATGATCACCGTGAAGATGGGAGATCAGGATATGGTGTATCCTCGAAGGATTGATCCCGAATTGCCGGAGGCGGATCTGCGTACCTTCTCCGCAATCAATTAAAAAAAACCGCTCGCCTGCATTTAGCAGATGAGCGGTTGGGAATCGTATTGAAGTAGGCAGTGCAGCACTGCTACCCAGTATAGTCAGTTCAAATGACACCCGGGAGCCTTTTATTCGGCATCCTTAATTAAGGACACCGCTTCGTCCAGGGAATTTGAAATGTTCAACACTGTATCCAGTTGAGATATGGTTATCAGCCTTTCAACTGCATCATTCAAACCTGTCAGTACAAAGGTGCCATTTGCATTCTTGCACAATCGGTTTGCCACCAGAATTGCACTCAATCCTGAAGAATCACAATACCTGCAGTTGCCCAGATCAAGAACTATGTTCTTTTCGCCATTCCCTGATACCAGTACCAGTTCAGACTTTAATGTCGGGGCAATGTGGGTATCGAGCTTCTCCTCCAAAACTTTGATCAAAGTGTGGTTTTCAAATTTGTCAATCTTGAATTCCATAGCTGACTAATTAGTTTTTAAAGGTTAGACTTCAATCTTTTTTTTCACTGCCTGCTTTCTTCTTTTTACTCTTCTGACTCTCTTCCATTTCAGATTTAAGGGCTGCAAGCTCGGAAATGTCACCCAGTGTGGTTTTTTCCAGGTTTGTTTTCAATTTCCTGGTAGCTTTCCTTACTTCAGTACCCTCACTCTTCTTGGCCGAGCGCTCAGATGACCTATGCTCATCTTCGTGGATTCGACTATGAGACAAGATAATCTTTTTTGCTGACTTATTGAACTCAATAACCTTAAAATCTAATTTCTCCTCCATTTTTACCGGAGAGCCATCTTCTTTAACCAGATGTTTTGGTGTAACAAATCCCTCAACACCGTAAGGAAGCGCAACTACTGCGCCCTTATCCATCAATTCGATGATGGTTCCTTCATGTATCGAATCAACGCTGAACACACTTTCAAAGACATCCCATGGATTCTCTTCAAGTTGCTTGTGTCCCAGGCTCAACCTGCGGTTATCCTTATCAATTTCAAGTACAACCACCTCAATATCAGCCCCGATAGATGTAAACTCAGCAGGATGTTTGATTTTCTTGGTCCAGGATAGATCTGATATATGGATCAAACCATCCACACCCTCTTCAATTTCAACAAACACACCGAAATTGGTAAAATTGCGCACTTTGGCAGTATGCTTGGACCCGACTCCGTACTTCGTATCTATTTTCTCCCATGGATCGGGCTTCAGCTGTTTCATCCCCAGTGACATCTTACGCTCTTCACGATCGAGGGTAAGGATCACAGCATCCACCTCGTCACCCACCTTCATGAACTCCTGCGCACTTCTTAAATGCTGTGACCAGGACATCTCAGAAACATGGATCAATCCCTCAACACCCGGCGCTATTTCAACAAATGCACCATAATCAGCCATCACTACAACACGGCCTTTTACCTGGTCACCCACTTTCATTGATTCATCCAGTGAATCCCATGGATGCGGGGTGAGTTGTTTCAGACCAAGGGCAATACGCTTTTTATCATCATCAAAATCAAGTATAACCACATTGAGTTTCTGGTCAAGTTCAACTATCTCCTCGGGATGATTGACCCTACCCCAGGAGAGGTCTGTAATGTGGATCAGTCCGTCTACACCACCCAGGTCAATAAATACACCGTAGGAGGTAATATTTTTCACGGTACCTTCCAGCACCTGTCCTTTCTCCAGTTTTGCAATGATCTCTTTCTTCTGCTGTTCAAGCTCCTCTTCGATCAGTGCTTTATGTGATACCACAACATTTTTAAATTCGTGGTTGATCTTCACTACCTTAAATTCCATATTCTTGCCTACATAGGCATCATAATCCCTGATAGGTTTTACATCTATCTGGGAGCCGGGCAGAAATGCCTCAATACCAAATACATCTACTATCATCCCACCCTTAGTGCGGCACTTGATGTAACCTTTGATTACCTCATCATCATCCAGTGCCTTATTTACACGATCCCATGAGCGCATGGCCCTGGCTTTCTTATGAGATAATACCAGCTGGCCTTTTTTATCCTCCTGGCTATCTACATAAACTTCAACTTTGTCACCTGGTTTCAGGTCCGGATCATAGCGGAATTCACTGATAGAGATAACTCCTTCCGATTTGTAGCCAATGTTGATAACTACTTCACGCTTGTTCATGGAGATTACCGTGCCATCGATAACCTCATTTTCAGTAATGGTGGAAAGGGTGTCTGCATAAAGCTTTTCAGTCTCGTCATGCTCTGAAGAGGTCTCCGACTCATTGGATTCAAACTCGTCCCAGTTAAAATCCGCAACACCTGTGTTGTCAGGTGAATCCATAACGGGTTGTTTCGCGCTGCTCTTCCTTGCCTGCGCGGGTTCTTTTTCTTTGGCCACAGGTTGTGCCTCCGCTTCCGGTTCTTCCTCCGCTTCCAATTCTTCCACTGCCTCAGGTTGTTCTTCTGCCACAGGTTGTGCCTCCGCTTCCGGTTCTTCCACTGCCTCAGGTTGTTCTTCTGCAACAGGTTGTGCCTCCGCTTCCGGTTCTTCCACTGCCTCAGGTTGTTCTTCTGCCACAGGTTGTGCCTCCGCTTCCGGTTCTTCCACTGCTGCTGCTTCAGGTTCCGTTTCAGCTACCGGCTCCTCTACAGCCGCTGCCTCATCAGTTTTCTCTTCAGGTTCTTCGGTAGTCTCAGCACTTTGTTCCTCTGCTTTTGCTTCATGAGCTGCTACTGCCTCTTCCGATTCCTCAATTTTGCTTTCAGGTTGGTTAGCTGTCTCCTCAACTTCGTTGGGATCCAATTTTTTACTCTCGTTAGACATTCGTTAAATCTCTTAAAATTAATAAGTTAGACATTATTATTGCTTAAACAAGGCGCAAATTTAAGTAAATTGCGTGAAAATGCCCAAAGAATGAGGATTTAAACAAATGAAAAACCAACTATTTCAATCTTTTAGATCAGATGATTGAACCTTACAAAATTCCATTTTTAAAACAGGAAACCCATCTTGCCCGGTTATGCATTAAAAAATTAACTTTACATAACTTTTAAAATATCCTCTGAAAATGAAAATCACCGTAGTTGGAACTGGTTATGTTGGACTGGTATCTGGAACCTGTTTTGCTGAAACCGGAATTACTGTAACCTGCGTGGACATTGATGTAAAGAAGATTGAAGATCTTAAGAAGGGTATCATCCCGATATATGAACCAGGGCTTGAAGATATGGTCAGGAACAATGTGGAGAAGGGCCTTCTGTTCTTTAGCAATAACCTGGAGGAGAGCCTGGCAGGATGTGAAACCGTATTCATAGCAGTGGGAACACCCCCGGATGAAGATGGCAGTGCCGATCTGCAATACGTCCTGACAGTTGCAGATGAAATCGGAAAACATATGGAGAATTATCTGGTTATTGCCACAAAAAGTACTGTACCCATTAAAACAGCTGAAAAAATTCGGGGAAGGGTCGCCGATGCACTGAAAAGGAGGGGCGCCAGCATAGAATTTGATGTGGCATCCAATCCTGAATTCCTGAAGGAGGGAGCAGCGATCAATGATTTCCTGAAACCGGACCGGATCGTAATAGGTCTGGATTCGAAACGTGCCGAAAAGATCATGCGCAGGCTTTATAAACCCTTCTTACTCAACGGTCACCCCATCATTTTTATGGATATTACCTCGGCCGAAATGACAAAATACGCTGCCAATTCGCTGCTTGCCACAAAGATCAGTTTCATGAACGAAATCGCCAATTTATGTGAGGTAGTTGGTGCAGATGTAAATATGGTCAGAAGAGGGATCGGCAGCGACACACGCATAGGTAATAAATTCATTTACCCCGGAGCCGGATACGGAGGGAGCTGTTTCCCAAAAGATGTAAAAGCACTGATACGCACGGGTGATGAATATGAGCGTTCTCTGGAGATCCTGAAAGCGGTGGAACTGGTTAACGACAGGCAGAAGCTGATGATACCCTGGAAATTAAAAAGTCATTTCGGGGCTTCCCTGAAGGGTAAAAGAATAGGACTCTGGGGACTCTCATTCAAGCCGCACACCGACGACATGCGTGAAGCCCCTTCCATTCGTATCATTGAGGAACTTTCCGCTGAAGGTGTTGAGATCAGGGCCTATGACCCGGTTGCCATCGAGGAGGCCCGCAGGATACTGGGAGACAAGATCGAGTTGTGTAATGATAAATATGAAACCATGGTCGATGCTGACGGATTGATAGTTGTAACAGAGTGGCCGGAATTTCGTGTGCTGAACTACCCGGTGCTGGAAAAACTGATGCGGGAAAAGGTGATCTTCGACGGGCGCAATATTTATGATGCCGAAGAGTTGCTTGAGCATGGCTTTTCCTACTACAGCATTGGAAGGCAACCTGTTAAACCCTTAACATAATGAAACGAATTCTTGTCACCGGAGGGGCCGGTTTTATCGGATCACACCTTTGTGAAAGGTTGCTCAGGGAAGGAAATGAAGTATTGTGTATGGATAACTACTTCACCGGATCTAAAAAGAACATTGCTCAACTAATGGATAACCCCTATTTTGAACCGATCCGGCATGATGTCACAGCCCCCTACTTTGCGGAGGTGGATGAAATATATAACCTGGCCTGTCCAGCCTCACCCATTCATTACCAGTACAATCCCATTAAAACTGTAAAGACATCAGTGATGGGAGCCATTAATATGCTCGGGCTTGCCAAACGGATCAGATCAAAAGTGTTGCAGGCTTCCACAAGCGAAGTCTACGGGGATCCCACTGTCCATCCACAGCCCGAATCATACTGGGGGAACGTAAATCCCATTGGTGTACGTTCCTGCTACGATGAAGGGAAACGGTGTGCTGAGACCCTCTTCACCGATTATCATATCCAGAACCGGGTAAGGATCAAGATTATAAGGATCTTCAATACCTACGGCCCCAGGATGCACCCCAATGACGGCAGGGTGGTCTCCAATTTTATTGTTCAGGCATTACAGGACAAGGAGATTACCATATACGGTGACGGAACACAGACAAGGAGCTTCCAGTATGTCGATGACCTGGTTGATGGAATGATGCGTATGATGCAGACGGGGGATGATATTACAGGTCCGGTTAACATTGGCAATCCAAATGAGTTTACCATTATTGAACTGGCTGAAAAGATCATTACCATGACGGGTTCCAGGTCCCGGATCACATTCCAGCCGCTGCCCCCGGATGATCCGGTACAGCGTCAGCCGGATATCAGCCTGGCTAAGGAAATCCTGGGTGGATGGAATCCAAAAGTGGATCTTGAAACCGGGCTGGAAAAAACCATTACCTACTTCGATCATCTTTTAAAGAACTAATATGAAAGGCATCATCCTGGCCGGCGGTGCCGGTACGCGTTTACACCCGATTACACGGTCTATTTCCAAACAGATCATTCCAGTCTATGATAAACCCATGATCTACTACCCCCTCTCAGTGCTCATGCTGGCGGGCATCAGGGAGATCCTGATTATATCAACCCCCCAGGACCTGCATCTATATCAAACCCTGCTGGACGACGGCAGTCAGCTGGGACTCAAACTGAGTTACGCCATTCAGCCTTCACCGGAAGGGCTGGCGCAGGCTTTCCTGATTGGCGAGGAGTTTATCGGAAGAGAACCTGTCTGCCTGATCCTGGGTGACAATATATTCTACGGGCATGGATTCGGGAAGACACTGTTGCAGGCTGCTGCTCTTGAAGATGGTGCCATGGTCTTCGGGTACTATGTGACCGATCCAAATCGATATGGTGTAGTTGAATTTGATCAGAATGGGAAGGTGTTGAGCCTTGAGGAGAAACCGGTTCATCCCAAATCCAATTATGCAGTAACCGGGCTCTATTTTTATGGTAATGATGTGATCGGGAAAGTAAAAACCCTGAAACCTTCCAAACGCGGAGAGCTGGAGATCACGGATCTGAACAGGCTCTACCTCAATGAGCAACGGTTGAAGGTGAGGATTATGGGCAGAGGAATGGCATGGCTGGATACAGGCACACAGGAGAGCCTGCTACAGGCTTCAAATTACATTCACACGATCGAAAAAAGGCAGGGGCTTAAAATCTCCTGTATAGAGGAGATTGCCTACCTCATGGAATATATAGATAAAACACAATTGCTCGCACTTGCCGAGGAGATGCGTAACAGCTCATACGGCCAGTACCTGATAAACATTGCAGATGGGAGGCTGCAGGATTCAGATTTTTAATCATGACAAAAGTAAATGAGACCGGTTTAGGCGGGCTTCTGCTTATTGAACCCAGGATCTTCAAGGACCCCAGGGGATATTTTTATGAGAGTTATAACAAACAGAAGCTGGACCTTCAAGGTATATTTCATGAATTCATCCAGGACAACCAGTCCCGCTCAACCTATGGGGTGATCCGTGGTCTGCATTTCCAGAAAGAACCATATGCACAGGCCAAGCTGGTCAGGGTTACGGAGGGTTCCATCTATGATGTGGCTGTGGATATCCGGCCCGGTTCTGATACATTCGGCAGGTGGTTCGGGGTGGAGATAAGTGCGGAAAACTTTTTACAGTTGTTTATCCCCGCTGGATTTGCGCATGGATTTTCAGTTCTTTCTGATAACGCAACAGTTCAGTACAAATGCGACCAGTATTATCATCCCCAATCCGAATCGGGGATCCGCTTTGATGATCCTGATCTGCAGATCGACTGGAGGATTGAACCTAATAAGATGATCGTTTCAGAAAAAGACAGCATACTTCCCTATTTAAAACAACTTAAAATCTAATATTATGACTCAAGTACTGGTAACCGGTGCCAATGGTCAACTTGGAAGGGAGATCAAAAAAATGCGCAACAGATTCCGGCAGATCTACACTTTTACAGATGTGGAGGAACTGGATGCATCCGATCTGAATGCCTTGAAATCCTACCTGGCATCAAATCCTGCTGATTTTATCATCAATTGTGCAGCCTACACAGATGTGGAAAAAGCCGAATCTGAACCCGATGAGGCCATGAAACTGAACCGGGATATTGTAGTCAATCTTAAGAATTGCATGGAGGAATTCAGATCAGTCCGATTGATCCATATCTCCACTGACTATGTTTACCGGGGTGAACAACCCAGGCCCATCAGGGAGGATGATCCGACTGCTCCCCTGGGAGTCTACGCAAGAACCAAACTTGAAGGAGAGAATGTGCTGAGCGGGCATCCCAGGGCGCTGATCATCCGCACATCATGGCTCTATAGTGTATTTGGCAAGAATTTCGTAAAGAACATGATCAACCGGATGGACCAGAAAAGTGACCTGAAGGTTGTTTATGACCAGGTAGGCACCCCTACCTATGCAGAAGACCTTGCCAAGGCTATCATGCAGATCATCTCGGATGTGGAATCAGATATGATACAGTTTGTTCCGGGTATATATAATTACTCCAACAGCGGTGTATGCAGCTGGTATGACCTGACTATGGAAATATGCCGGCTGATCAACTGCAGAGCCAAAGTTATACCCATGGAGAGTCACGAATTTAAAGGGGCTGTGAAAAGGCCGGCATACACTGTAATGAACAAATCCAGGATTGAGGAAGTTTATGGAGTAGAGGTGCCTTACTGGAGAACGAGCCTGGAGAGATGCATTCGAGATCTGATATAAATACAAAATGCAATACCCATGAAGAATTCCGATGTCCTGAATGAGGTCAGGAACAAAGCCGAAGAATGGCTCCAAAGCCCGATAGATGAATCATCCAAGAATGCCATTCATGAAATGCTCGAACATAATGAAAAAGAGTTAATTGAAAGTTTTTACAGGGACCTGGAATTTGGAACAGGTGGGTTACGCGGAATCATGGGTGTGGGGACCAACCGTATGAATATATACACTGTTGGGATGGCTACCCAGGGTCTTTGCAACTACCTGCTCAAACAGTTCGCCGGGCGCAAGGAGATCAGTGTCGCAATGGCGCACGACTGTCGTAACAACAGCCCTCTTTTTGCAGAGATAACAGCCCAGATCTGTGTGGCCAATGGAATGACGGCCTATCTTTTTGATGATTTAAGGCCCACCCCCGAGCTCAGTTTCGCCATTAGGAACCTGGGATGCCAGAGCGGTGTCGTGGTCACTGCCTCACACAATCCAAAGGAGTACAACGGATATAAAGTATACTGGGAGGACGGGGCTCAAATCATCAATCCCCATGATGTAAATATCATAAAAGAGGTACAGAAGATCAGATCTATCGGCGAAGTTAAGTTTGAAGGTGATAAGAATAAGATCATTACACTTGGGGAGAAGATGGACGACCTTTTTCTGAAGGAGGTAGTGGGACAATCAGTTAACCCAGGGGTAATTGCAGCAAACCCGGATATAAAGATCGTCTATACACCTATACATGGTACCGGTGTAAAATTGGTGCCGAAGGCCCTGAAAAAAATGGGTTTCACCAACATTTACAATGTGCCGGAACAGGATGTGGTTGATGGAAACTTCCCCACCGTCGTATCACCCAATCCGGAAGAGTCCGCTGCGCTGAACCTGGCCCTTAAAAAGGCCGATGAAGTGGGAGCCGACCTGGTGATGGCCAGTGATCCGGATGCCGACCGGGTTGGGATCGCCATAAGGGATGAAGATGGTAAACTCATCCTTGTAAACGGTCACCAGACCGCCTCGCTTATCTCCTACTACCTGTTATCTCAATGGTTCGAAAAGGGCAAATTAACAGGTAAAGAGTATATTGTAAAAACGATTGTCACCACCGAACTCATAGCAGATATGGCCAGGTATTATAAGGTGCCATACTGGGATGTGCTGACCGGTTTTAAATTCATCGCCGATATCATCAGGAAAAATGAAGATAAAATGACCTTCATTGGTGGCGGGGAGGAGAGTTATGGATTTATGATCGGGGATTTTGTCCGGGACAAAGATGCTGTTACCTCCTGCTGTATCATAGCTGAAATAGCAGCATGGGCGCGAAACCGCGGCAAGAGTATGTATGATATCCTGATGGAGATGTACATGAAATTCTCCCTCTACCAGGAATCCCTGATCAACGTGGTTAAAAAAGGTAAGTCGGGAGCAGAGGAGATACAACAGATGATGATTGAATTCAGGAAGGATCCTCCGGTCAGGCTCAATGATTCCAGGGTTGTTACCATTCGCGACTATCTCAAACAGGAGCGCATTGACCTGGCCACAGGAGTTAAAAAAACACTGGACCTGCCTCAATCAAATGTGCTTCAGTTTTTACTGGAGGATGGCAGTAAAATCTCTGTGAGGCCCTCCGGAACCGAACCCAAGATCAAATTCTATTTCAGCGTATTCGATCAACTGGAGAAGAGGGAAGATTATAAAAAGGTAAAAGAAAAGCTCGAAGAGCGGATTAAATCCATTAAAGGTGAGCTCAAGCTTGCTTGAATACCTTTCAATTTAAGAACTAAACCCATCGAAACCTATGAAATCGTATCGTAAAGAACTCTGGTTTGAAGTTAAAAAGCGAAGGGAATTGATCAATATCACGCCCCAGGTAGAAGAGTGCCTGCGTGAGAGCGGCGTTCATGAAGGTTTGGTACTGGTGAACGCGATGCACATTACCGCATCGGTATTCATCAATGACGATGAACCGGGTTTGCATCAGGATTTTGAGGTGTGGCTTGAGAAGCTCGCTCCGGAAAAACCTTACGACCAGTACAGGCACAATGGCTTTGAAGATAATGCAGATGCCCATATTAAACGCACGCTCATGGGCCGTGAGGTAGTGGTGGCCATTACCGGTGGACGGCTCGATTTCGGGCCCTGGGAGCAGATCTTCTATGGAGAATTTGACGGCAAACGCCGCAAACGGGCTCTGGTGAAAATTATTGGGGAATAAACTGGCTGGCAAAATTCACCAGGTAGAGCTTCTCAGAAGCACGGGTAAAGGCCGTATAGAGCCATCTCAGATAATCCAGCGAGAGCATGTCTTCAGAAAAATAACCCTGGTCTAGAAATACCGATTTCCATTGCCCTCCCTGGGCCTTGTGACAGGTGACTGCGTAGGCAAATTTCACCTGCAATGCATTGTAATAAGGATCCGTGGAAATCTTCTCAGCTACCTTCCTTCGGTTTGATTCATACGGATAATCCTCTGCAACAGAAAGATAAAGTGATTTCTGTTGATCATAGCTCAGGGATGGGGCGTCCAGGCCGATCACATCAAGCAGTACTTTTACATCCATTTGAATGTCCCTGTAATCGGGAAGGGAGACTTTGATGTCCGCAAAAGTATAGCCGTGGGCTTGCTCGGTCGATTCCACCCTTTCAACTTTCATGATATCGCCGTTGGCAATAAAATCAAGCTGGTTTTCATCATCCTTCCAGAAATAATTGTTTTTTACCACCATCAGAAGATCCCCCGGAGATAGCTCCTCTTCCCTCCACAGGATCTGACTCCTGATACCGGCATTGAACTTATTGGCCCTTTTATTGGATCTGGTCACCACTATGGTTTCGGACGGACCATAGCGGTCATAGCTTGAAGAGATGGCATCAAGGAGCTCATCTCCTGTGATCAAAGTGATGTCGGGGAATGTGTCGAAGTGGAACAGGGGATATTCCACATGTTGACTGGTAATAAGGTTTCGCAATACTGTGGCATTACTCAGTATGCCTGAATCCTCTGCCTGCCTGACCACATCTCTCAATTCAATCTCCCTGACGCTGTACCCAAAACTTTCAAGTCTTTCCGGACTCAATGCCGGACTCATTTCCAGGCCAACCGGTGGTAATTGTGCAGTATCTCCAACCAGTACCAGCCTGCAATTCGATCCCGCCTCCACATAATCCAGCAGGTCACGAAGCAGATCGCCCGATCCAAAAAATTTATCCGGAGAACGGTCACCGATCATCGAAGCTTCATCCACAATAAAACAGGTGTTGCTGTACAGATTGCGATCCAGGACAAACTCTCCCAGACCGTCACTTCCCGACTTCTGTCTGTAGATCTTCTTATGTATGGTCCATGCAGAGTGTCCTGAATATGCCGTCAGCACTTTCGCCGCCCTCCCCGTAGGTGCCATCAGCACACTCTTCTGCTTTAACGAGCTTAATGTCTTTACAAGACTTTTCACAAGCGTGGTTTTCCCGGTGCCGGCATAGCCTTTTATCAACATGATCTCTCGGGAATCCCCCGATGCCAGGAAAATACCAAGCTCCCCAATCAGATCCTTCTGTCCCGAAGTTGGTTGAAACTCAAGATTTTCTAACAATCTTTCACTAATAAAATTTCTCAGCATCCGTTCGAATAATTGGGCAATTAAAAATATATAATTTATTTTTTTTGCTAAATTTGTGCGCAAACGTAAAAAGAATACCCCATGAGAAGAGTAATCCAGATTTTATTCGTTCTGATAATCATTGTTTTAGGGTATCTGATTGTAGAAAGCATCATGGAACCGATCAGGTTTAACCAGGAGGTCAAAACAAGAGAGCAGGCTACAATTACCAGGTTGATCGACATCAGGGAAGCACAAAAGGCATACAAGGATATATATAAAAAATATACCGGTAGCTTTGACACACTGATCGCTTTTGTTGACACCGGATCATTTGCTGTTGTAAGGGCGATTGGAGATATTCCTGAAGACTGGCTGGATGAGATGGGCTTTGACAAAGCCAGGGAAAAGGCTTTAAAGGAGGGTGTGATCAGTCGTGAAACATCATATGTTCCTGTGCTGGATTCCCTGTTTAGCAGTGATTTTCCCGTTGACTCTTTGCGTTACGTCCCCTATACGGACGGGGTCACTTTCAAAATGCAGGCAGGTACATTACTGACCAGTTCAAACCTGACCGTCCAGGTGGTTGAAGCATCTACCCTCTACGACGATCTGCTCAATGGAATGGATAAACAGCTCATCGCTAATTACAAGGACGAGCGGAATAAGATTGTCGGATTTGAGGGTGTCAAATTTGGGTCCATGGAAGAGGGAACCCTTACTGGCAATTGGGAGTAACACACCCGGCACTGATGCAGGCCGAAAGTGTTATATCGAACAGTATTACACAAGATATCCGGCTTAAAGGCCATCAATCCATCCGGTTTGCTCCGGATGGATTTTCTATTCTGGTTTCCGATGCCAGTTATACCCCGGTTTATCTGAGTCAATATACCTTTGAGGAGCCCTGTTCTGCAGAGACCCTGGCCAGGGAGTGTGAGCAGGTAATGAATGATACCGGCCTGCTCTCTTTTGAAGGAGAATCTGTGTTGATAGCTGATACTATGGCTGCTACACTTGTTCCGAAGCAGTTTTTCGATGTGGACAGGAAAAGGGAGATACTTGAAACGATCTGTCCGCTGGAAGATACCGACCGGGTATTGGATTGTTATATAAGAAGCAGGAATTTCCATCTGATATATGCTGTACAGGAACAGATTCATGAATTGAGCAAAAGAATTTCCGGGAAAGTGAAGATCCTTCATACTGCTGAATGTCTGATCTCACTCTCGGACCAGGTCAAATCGAGTGATCACCAGCGAGGTGTTGTGATAGCAGAAGTGCAAACTCACACACTTGACATACTGGTAATTACCGGAGACCAGACCCGGTTATATAACCGTTATTTACTGAATGATCCTTCTGATTTTATCTATCACTGCCTCAATACAATGAAACAGCTTGACCTTGATCGTGAATCGATCCCGGTCTATCTTTCAGGTATCATACATGAGGAGCACAATCTGTACAGCCTCCTCCAGAAATATATCAGGAACGTGGTATTCACACCTTATTACCTGGAGCATTTAAGCAGGCAGGAGATCCTTCGTTACATGATTCTTTCAGAAGGCAGCAAGTGCGTATAATCAGCGGCATATTCAGGGGCAAGCATATTCATCCCCCTGGTAATTTCAAAGCCAGGCCAACAACTGATTTTGCCAAGGAAAGCCTCTTTAACATCCTGAGCCACAGGTACACCATTGAAGGGATGGATATACTGGATCTTTTTTCCGGGACAGGGAGTATCACTTACGAATTTGCCTCACGGGGTGCCCGGTCAGTGGTAGCCGTTGAGATGGCTGCCGTTCACTATGATTTTATCAAGGAGACCTGCAGATCCATGCAACTGGAACAGGTCTCGGTACTCAGATCCGATGTTTTCAAGTATATTAAGAAGCCTGTCCAATCATTTGACATCATATTTGCAGACCCACCATACGACCACCAGGACCTGCCGGCGCTTCCCGATCTCATATTTGCTACTGAGATCCTCAGAGAACAGGGACTGTTTATACTTGAACACCCGGGTAATTACTCATTTACAGCGCATCCGAATTTTCTCCAGCACCGCAAATACGGAGGAGTCAATTTCACCATTTTTTCATGATGGATCTGCATCATCATTCCATCCCAACAGTATTGATTTTACAATAAAAAAGTTTAATTTCGATAACTTCAACTTTTGCATCAATATTGAGTCTATGGGTAAGGAGTCTATAAAACTATCAAAGTCTGAGCTGGAAGAATTGTGCCTGAAGCAAAATATTATCATTGAGCGGCAGGATCCCTTTAATGATGCGAAGATCTACCTTCCTAACATCGAAAAGATCAATAAGATGATCCGCGAGTTTGATTTCCTGGTTGATGGTTCGTCCCGTGGAAAAGCAGTGAATGAGATCAGCAGGATCGAGCGGTTCCTATACGAAAATGAGGGTAACAACGACTCCAGGAGTCAATTTCTTGCCACGCTCTATTCCAACGCTTCCATGTACATTGAGAAGCACAGGAGCCTGCTCGAAGACAAACGTTCTGAAAACTGGAAATATCTTTTTGTTAACTACTTCAAGCTGGAGGATATCTATAACTACTTTAACAAAAAAACCAGCGCTTCTACATTTTTTAAAGAGTATGCCATCTATAATGAAATGGTGGACCTCACCTATTATGTGAAATTGATGGAATACCTCAGGGCCCAGGTGGAACTGGAGATTCCTGTGGAGGATGATAAAGATATGCCGGGGAAAATTGATGAGATCAACCTGAAACTCACTATTCTTCACGAACTGGGTTTTATCGAAAGACTCAAGAAGATCATTCCGCAGAACACCCTGCCGAATATGGCAAAATTCCTCACGGTCATATGCAACGAAGATCCCGCAACCTGGAGAGACACTTTTAACAAGTTAAAGCACATGAATCTTCAGAATGACAAGGATCTTTTATCAGAATTGAACCTGAACAAAGCTCATGAAATCATGACGGTGTTTGGTATTGAAATTGAAAAGGATTAATATTGTTATATGGAAAATATCAGTATCGAACCCACCAAGAAATCCCTTGAAGTAGAGTGCTCTCCCGGCTACTTTAAACTTTCAGGGAATTCTATTTTATCTGACCCCCGAAAGTTCTTTCAACCGATTGTGGAATGGGTGGAGGAGTATATAAAAGATCCCCAGGATAAAACCACCGTGGATTTGAAACTGGAATATGTAGATACAGCATCCGTCCAAAGTGTATTTGATATCATGAGGTTGTTTAAACCTCTTCAGGACAAGGAGAAAGAGGTGGCTGTTAATTTTTATTTTGAGTTTGACGATCCGGAGCTGCTGGAACTTGGAGAGATCATGGAAGGCCGGTTGGGCATCAAATTCAATTTTATAGAATACCAGTAATTTTTAGTCCCCCTGCATTTCTTGATTTTTTTCCTTTTGGATCACTATCCCCAATAGATAATTGTATTTTTATAGCTGGATCCACTTCTGAACGATCCTGATAAACGCAGGTAATGATACAGCCTTTCCCGCAAATTTGTGATGAATTGACAGTGCTTATTTCCAAGTGGGAAAGGAGCCTGCTAAGCCAACCTGAAAAGACCATTACCAACAGGAAAAACAGTCAGAACAGGAGTATCAGGCAGATCGTCGGGCATATGGCGGATTCAGCGAGCAACAATATACACCGGGTGATCCATATGCACTACCAGGCAAGTCCCATCAAATATCCCGATTATGCCAACCTGGGCAACAACGATCGATGGATTGCCATTCAGAACTATCAGCAGGAGGATTGGAATGAACTGGTGCAGCTCTGGGCATCCTTAAACCGGCATATGGTCCACCTGATCAGGCAGGTCGATGAATCAAAACTGGACCAGTACTGGATATCTGCCCTGAATGAGCCAGTGACTCTCAGGGAGATGATCACCGATTATCCCAGGCATTTCAAACTTCACCTGGATGAAATATCCGCACTTATAAACCAATTAACTATAGAACATGATTAACAGACGAAATTTTCTGCAGGCAGGAGCTCTCGCTGCAGCAGGAACAGCATTGGCAGGTTGTACCGCAGGAGGATCACCCGCCCCGGTAGAAGAACCAGAGAAAAAGATCAGGCACAATCCCATCGGAGTGTCTACCTACTCTTTCTGGCAATTTGACAGGCCGCCAAACGATCCACCTATCGAAGATATCATCGACCATGCCGCTGCCATGGGATTTGATGGTGTCGAACTGCTGTTGGTGCAGATGCCCTCTGAAGAGCGATCTTATCTGAACAGTCTGAAAAAAAGAGCGTTCCACAGTGGACTCGACCTGATGGGTTTTTCAACCCACCAGAGCTTCGTCTTTCCTGAAAAAGATAAACGGAAGGAAAATGTTGACCTGACCATTCACCAGATCGAGCTGGCTTACCAGCTGGGTATACCCACCATGAGGATCAATACCGGTCGCTGGGGAACCAGCAAGGACTTTGATGAACTGATGGCCAACCGGGGCATTGAACCAACACTTGAAGGGTTTTCAGAAGAGGATGGTTTCATGTGGGTCATTGATTCGCTGGAACAGATCGTCCCCACCGCTGAAAAATGTGGCGTGGTACTGGGGCTGGAGAATCACTGGGGGCTTGGACGCACGGCTGAAGGAGTTAAGCGCATCGTGGATGCCATTGATTCACCATGGCTGAAGATAACCCTTGATACCGGTAACTTCCTGGAAGATCCCTATGACAGGTTGGAACAACTGGCACCGGACACTTATCTGATGCAGGCTAAAACCTATTACGGCGGTGGGAACTGGTATACCCTTGATCTGGATTATCCACGCATCGGGGAGATCATGCGCAGGCATAACTACAAGGGGTATATCTCTCTGGAGATGGAAGGAAAAGAGGATCCCATGATATCGGTTCCCAAAAGCCTGGAAGTACTGAGGAATGCTTTCTGGTATGAGCTCTAAGTTCAATAAATATTATAAAGGTGCCAGGGCCACAGCGCTGGTACTGCTCCTTTTCCTCGGAATATCGGCACTGGGTGGTGCCACTCCAATGCTCATCGATCCAACTGGTGCGATGATGGGACTTCCTCCCGATATGCTCGCACAGACCCCGTTTGAAAATTTCCTGATGCCTGCTATTATCCTGGCTCTGTTCAACGGGATCCTGAGCGTGCTCTTTGCCATCATGGTAATGAGAAGGAACAGGCTCCAGGCATGGTTGATCATGGTCCAGGGCTTTGTTCTAATCATCTGGCTTACTGCTGAAGTGATAATGGGCCTTTTTTCTCGTGCTTTCACGGTCCCCTATCTTATCATTGCAACTGCCCTCATTGTATGTGGATTACTGATGAGATTATCTAAAACTGGTCTAAGTTAAAATCATTACACCCGGCTTGTGAATCGTCCCCATTCATCTACCTTTATTTCTCCTTAATTAAACGCTCCCAGATGATCGACTACGAAGCCCTGTACAAAATTTCCTATGGACTTTATGTTGTCTGTTCCGGATCGAAAGAGAGAGGGAACGGGTATATCTCCAACACTGTTTTCCAGGTCACCTCAGATCCTCCGCACTTTGCCACCTGTTGCAACAAAGAGAACCACACTGCAGGACTGATCCAAACCTCCGGTGTGTTTTCCGTTTCGGTCCTTCGCATTGATACCGCTCCCGGTACCATCGGTACCTTCGGTTACAAAAGTGGCTCAGATACCGACAAGCTGAAAGGGATGCAGATCCGTTACGGTGAGACCGGGGTCCCCATATTCCTCAATGATACCATTGCCTTTATGGAGTTCAGGGTAACTGAAACCATAGATGTGGGCACCCACCTGATGTTTATCGGGAAGCTTGTTCATTCAGAAATACTGGATAATGATACCGAACCCCTTACCTATCAGTACTACCGGGAGGTGAAGAAGGGTGCTGCACCAAAGAACGCCCCTACCTACATCGACAAATCCAAACTGGTGAAATCCGGACCTGAAAGGGAGTATGCAAAGTATCAGTGTCCCTCATGCGGTTATATCTATAATGAAGAGAAAGAGGGTGTCCGGTTTGCTGATTTGCCCGATAACTGGGTATGCCCGGTTTGCGGAGAAGTGAAATCCGAATTTATCAAACTTTAAATCATTCCCAGATGGAAAAATCATTGAAAGGAACAAGAACTGAACAGATCCTGCTGAAGGCATTTGCAGGTGAATCGCAGGCAAAGAACCGTTATGAATTTTTTGCCAAACAGGCGCGAAAAGATGGGTTTGAACATATCGCTGCGATCTTTCTTCAAACCGCAAAGGAGGAGCAGTCACATGCCAAGCAATTCTTCAGGTTTCTCGAAGGAGGGATAGTGGAGATTACAGCCAGTTACCCTGCGGGTAGGATCGGGACCACGGCCGAAAACCTGAAAGCCGCTGCTGAAGGTGAAAACGAGGAGTGGACGGATCTCTATCCCACCTTCGCCGAAATAGCAATAGAAGAGGGATTTCCAAAGGTAGCTTCCATATTTAAATTAATAGCCACCGTGGAGGCAGAACACGAGAAACGCTACCTGAAACTGCTTCAGAATGTTACCGAGGATAAGGTCTTTATAAAAGACGGGAAAGTGTGGTGGAAGTGTATGGTCTGTGGATATGTATACGAATCAAGGAAAGCGATGGAAAACTGCCCTGCATGTCAACATCCAAAAGCTTATATGAAACTCAAGGAGGAGGACTACTAATTAGTGGCACTTTTCTGTATATTTAGAGCATGATAAATGTTAAAGAAGCCACCAATAAAGCAAAAGAGTATCTGGTAAACTTTTTCCCTGAGGCTGAGAACGTGCTGCTGGAAGAAGTGGAACTGACTGCGGATAAATCCTACTGGCAGGTCACCCTGAGCTTTGAAGGTATAACCAGTTCAGTGGCAAGCTCACTGCTGGTTGGGAAATCTGTCCTTTATAAAATATTCAGGATCGAGGCCGAAACCGGCGAAGTGGTCTCCATGCGAATAAGGGATATCAAATAGAACCGGATCACTCCTTCGATATATACAAAGCAAAATCAACATGCCTGTACTGATCGTAATATTGGGTGTTATCCTGCTTCTTCTGCTCACAACAGTGGGAAAGATCAACGCCTTTATATCCTTTATTATAGTCTCTCTCCTGGTAGGTCTCACAATGGGACTTTCGGTAGAGAAGACTGTTGAGGCCCTGATGCAGGGAATTGGAGACACCCTTGGTCTGCTGGTACTCATCCTTGGATTTGGTGCAATGCTGGGCAGGATCATTGCAGACAGCGGTGCCGCACAACGCATTACAAAAACCATGGTTGCAGCCTTTGGACTCAAAAGGGTTCACTGGGCCCTGATGCTGGCAGGATTCATTGTAGGTATCCCAATGTTCTATTCCGTGGGATTTGTGATCCTGGTTCCCATTGTATTCACCATGGCTGCTGCGACAGGACTTCCCCTGCTTTACGTGGGTATCCCCCTGATTGCCTCACTTTCAGTTACTCACGGTTTTCTGCCGCCTCACCCTGCTCCTACCGCTATTGCCGATATGTTCGGGGCCAACATGGGGCAAACCATGATGTACGGGTTACTGATATCCGTACCGACCATACTTGTGGCAGGGCCACTTCTCTCACCCCGCTTTAAGAAGATCAAGGCCACTCCGTTAAAGGAATTTACCGGAGAGAAGCAAATGACGGATGACGAACTGCCCTCCACTTTCCTGAGTATGCTTGCTGCCCTGCTGCCTGTCGTTCTGATCGGGTTTTCAGAAATCCTGTCTCATTTACTGAATGAATCAACAACACTTTACGGTGTTGTACGGGGATTGGGCAATCCGGTACTTGCCATGCTGGTCTCCCTGCTGTTTGCCCTGTTTACACTTTCGTTCCGCAACGGAAGGAAGATGACAGAGGTAATGACCGATCTGACACACTCCATTGCCAGTATTGCCATGATCCTGCTGATCATTGCCGGAGCAGGGGGATTGAAAGCCATAATGGTGGCCAGTGGAATAAGCGACTATCTGGGTGAATTGCTCCGTCATTCGGGTGCTTCACCACTTATCCTGGCCTGGATCATTGCAGCAGCCATCCGCTTATCAGTTGGTTCGGCAACTGTAGCGGCTATGACTGCAGCCAGCATTGTGTTACCCCTGGCATCAGATCCTTCCGTATCACCTGAATTGATGGTACTGGCCATTGGTGCCGGCAGCCTGATAGCTTCACACGTGAACGATTCCGGGTTCTGGCTGTTCAAGGAGTATTTTAACCTTACCGTAAAAGAGACCCTTGCCACCTGGACGGTTATGGAAACCATTATTTCAGTGGTAGGGATGGCAGGTGTGTTGCTATTGAATGTATTTATTTAGAATCAAAACAGTGTACCATGAATCATGTAGAAGAAAAAATCAAATCGCTGGGATTGGAACTCCCACCGGCACCATCCGCTGCGGGGATCTATTATCCTGTGGTCATCGCCGGCAATCATCTTTATGTTTCAGGTCAGGGTCCCGTTCAGAGCAACGGTGAGCTGATCAAGGGAAAGGTAGGCAAGGACCTGGACCTGGAGCAGGGACAGAATGCAGCCCGCCAGGTGGGGCTCACCATGCTTTCCACTATTAAGAACCAGATCGGGGACCTGGGCAGGATCAAGCGACTGATCAAGACCCTGGGTATGGTCAACTGCTACCCCGATTTTGAACAACACCCGCAAACCATCAATGGTTTCAGCCAGCTGATGGTAGATGTCCTGGGTGAGAAAAATGGGAAAGGAGCCCGAAGTGCTGTGGGAATGTCACTTCCGGCCAATATTGCAGTTGAGATCGAAGCCATCTTCGAACTGCATGATGTCAGCTGAACGGGGAAGAGATGTGGTATCAGCCAGTAAACGAATCCTCCATTGCCACACCCAGTGTGCTGCTTTTCCCGGACCGTATTGAGCAGAATATTCGCACGATGATCGCCATTGCCGGTAATGCAGACCGGCTGCGGCCCCACATCAAGACACACAAAATTGAAGAGGTTATATCATTACAGTTGCAGCAGGGTATTTCCAGGTTCAAATGTGCTACGCTCTCAGAGGTGGAAATGGTGGCCCGTGCAGGTGGAAAGGATATTCTCCTCGCCTATCCCCTTCTGGGGCCTTCTTTAGGGATGTGGTTCGGCCTGGCTGAACAATTTCCTGATTGCAGGATGTCTGTGACGGTTGATTCAGAAACAACGCTCAACAGGTTAATCGATCTTGCACAGCACAAAGGGAAGCGGGTGGATATTTTTGTGGACCTGGATAACGGGATGCACCGGACCGGTATCGACCCTGGAGGTGCCCGCAGGCTGATCCATTCCATCTCTAAAAACATGTATCTTCAATTCAGGGGTTTGCACATCTATGACGGGCATATACATGACATTGACCCTGAATCAAGAAAGGAGCACTGTGACCGTGATTTTGAAGGAGTGAACAGGTTGGTGGAACAACTTGTACGGGAGGACATTGAAATTCATGAACTTGCCTGTGGCGGAACACCCACCTTTCCGATCCATGCCACCTATCCGTCCAGGAGTTTATGCCCGGGTACCCCACTGCTCTGGGATGCAGGTTATACCAATGCACTTCCGGACCTTGAGTTTCTGCCGGCTGCAGTGGTGGCAGGTCGTATTATCAGCAAACCGGCAGGAAAGCTCTGCCTCGACCTGGGATATAAGTCCATCGCATCTGAAATGAATCATCCCAGGGTCCACTTCATGGACCTTCAAGTGGATGGAGTGATCAATCACAGTGAGGAGCACCTGGTGCTCTCTTCCGGTGATGCAATCCGTTACCAGGTAGGAGACGTTGTGTATGCTCTTCCCACTCATATCTGTCCGACGATGGCGTTGCATGAGGAGGTCTATGTGGTTCGCAACGGCAAGGTAACCGGGAGGTGGAAAGTTGCTGCCCGTAAAAGAGCGTATCCACTTTAAGATCAATAATATGCAATCAAACGACCGGCACCGGGTCCTTATTTTTGATTCTCATCTCGATATCTCCATGAATGCCATGGAGTGGAACCGCGATCAGAGGTGGGGTGTTGAACGGATCCGAAAGAGCGAAATGGGAATGAAGGACAAACCCGACAGGGGGCGCAATACGGTCTCCTTCCCTGCATTGAGGGAGGGGAAAGTCGGGTTGATCGTGGCCACACAGATAGCTAGGGTGGTAAAGCCGGGTGGTCTCTTCCCGGGCTGGTACTCTCAGGAGCAGGCCTGGTCACACACCCGGGGACAGTTGGAGTGGTACCGGACCATGGAGGAGGCAGGTGAGATGAAACAGATCACCAGTGGTGCAACATTAAAGGAGAGCCTGGAACTTTGGGAAAATCCGGGTGAACATACTCCCATATGTTATATGCTCAACCTTGAAGGCGCCGATTCGATCCTTTCCATGAAACACCTGGAAATCGCTTATCAAAATGGCCTCAGGGCTGTTGGTCCTGCCCACTATGGCCCTGGTATATATGCGAACGGAACCGATTCCAGTGGCAGGCTGAATGCCAGGGGAATTGAGCTGCTCAGGACCATGGAACAATTAGACATGATCCTGGATATGACCCACCTGAATGATGATGCCTTCTGGCATGCACTGGAGATCTATAAAGGAGCTATATGGGCCAGCCACAACAACTGTCGCAGCTTTGTGGATCACAACCGCCAGTTCAGTGATGAGATGATTACTGAGCTGATCAGGCGGAATGCAGTTATTGGCATTGCGCTTGATGCGTGGATGATGGTGAATGATTGGGTACGGGGAGAGTCTGATCCTGTAAAAAGGAATGTGACCCTGGATATCGTAGTTAATAATATAGACCATATCTGCCAGCTGGCAGGTAACTCTCTTCATGCCGGGATTGGAAGCGACCTGGACGGAGGATATGGAAAAGAGCAGTGCCCCTGTGACCTTGACACTATTGCCGATCTGCAGAAACTTCCCGGTATGCTCGGGGCCAAAGGTTACAGCGGAGAGGATATCAGGAATATTATGCACCTGAATTTCGTGCGATTTTTACATCAGTTTTTTAATAGCCTGCCTACCTGAGTCAACTCTCAGGATCCCTGATTTTGTGCTTCTAATGACCTGGTGAAATATCCTTCGTCAAAAAATATCAACATTTCGTCACACCTCGTGCAACGTTTATGGATGAAATCCGTTCATTCATGTAAAGGGACTAATTCTGAAATGACGTGTAGATGAGGCTTCGCCTGCAATCTTTAATATGGTATCTGTTGATACTCCCGGCTTTGGGATACGGGCAGGATTGTAATATACGCTCCAAAGCCAATGATATCAACCCGGATCAACTCTGTTCCCCGGTTCAGGTAGTGACCTGGGAAGTGAGCTATGTAGATGTGAATAATGCGGGTACCCTCGTTGAGATCCGGTTTGACTGGGATGATGGTACTGTCGAGACAATAACGGCAACTGAGATCGATCCTGTCAACAGCGAATGGGTGGCCATCTCCTCGCACACCTATATCTCCAATAACGACATATGCAATCACAGGCCTGTTGCAACCCTGGTTGTCAATGGTGTGCTCTGTACATCCTCATCCCAGGAGCAGATCGTTACCGTCTGGGATAACGACGACACCAATGGAGGAAGGGTCAATGCATCACCCAATGTATTCCCTATCTGTGTTGGGAACGGGGCAACCATGCAATTTGATGATAATACCCTGTTTAACTGTGTTCCTCCGCAGGAAGAAGATGTACCTAACGACAGAACAAGATGGATACAGTGGGTCTATGGTACGAATAATTCCATGACCGGTGCTCCGGTTATGGTAGATGGAGTGGTCGAGACCTATCCCTTTTACGGGGATGTTATTGAACTGACCGGACCGGTAACCGGATCAAACCAGAGGAGCCTTCCAATCACTGTAGCAGATGACAAGCTTGTGGGACAGGAATTCGAAGTGGAATTGAGATACTGGAACTATTGCAATCCCTACCCAACCTCCGAACCGGTAACGGACCGGTCGGTGATCAGGATCGTGGATGAACCCGACGCTACCATCACCCCTGTGGATACATTGTGTGAATATGAAGGCAACCTTTTCCTTACAGCTGCAACAGATGGCGGAACCTGGGATGGTGATGGCATTATAAATGAATTCACGGGCGAATTCTCACCGGCTGTCGCCGGCATAGGGGTCCATACCATTACCTATAAGGTGGCTGCCGGAAATTCATGCTCATCCTCAGATGAAATAGATATTGTTGTCAGACCCGGACCCGATGGGACCATTACTCCCGCCGGTCCATTCTGTATTTATGATGCACCCTGGGATCTTGAAGCGGCAACAGCCCTGGGAACATGGAGCGGCAGTGGCATCACCAACAGCAGCACGGGAATGTTTGATCCGGGAGTTGCGGGACCTGGAATTCATACCATTATTTTCGAAAGCGCGCCTGACGCAAATGGATGCGTGGGCGTCGGTACGGTTGATCTGGAAGTAATGGAACCCCCATTTGCCGAATTCCTGACCCATGATGCCGAATGGTGCCAGAGAGCGGACAACCAAACCTTTGCCGAAGTCCTGATCAGTGGGGCCGAAAACTCCAGTTTCGACCTTGTCCTGGATATGAATGGGGACCGCGATACCATGCGAAATCTTGCAAATGGCACCAATTCCATTCCCCTGAACAATGAAGCCGGCATGAACCATTACAACCTGGTTAAGATCATTGAGTACCACGGTGACATTTCATGCGAAGCCGACCTTTCAGACACGCTGAACCTGGAGGTTCATCCCCTGCCGGTATTGGATCTGACGGCAAGCTACGATGACCTGTGCAGTCCTGTTCAGGTGGATTTTGCAACTGCCGACGCCTATCAGAGATACATCTGGGACTTCGGCGACGGCATCATGCAAATCACTCCGACCGGCCATGTGTCCTATACATATCATTATGACGAAAGGGATTGGGTTACCGTGATCGTAGGGGGAGATACGATTTATGGAGTGCCCAATACAGATACAGTATTCCATATCCGGCTGGTCGCAGAGACATCCTTTGGATGTTCGGATACGCTGATTGACAGCATTCACATTTATCCAAATCCAACATCTGATTTTATGGTAAACCCGGAGGTCCAGGATTTTCCCGGTTCGGAGATCATTCTGCTCAACCAGAGTTCACCAGGGAACTGGTACTATCACTGGGATTTTGGCGATGGCACTTCCTCTGCCCTCAAGGATCCATACCAGCATAATTTTGATACCTGGGGTCTCTTTGATGTGAAGCTCACAACATTCAGTCCCTATTGCCGGGACAGTCTGACCAGGACCGTTCAGATCACTCCTCCGGAACCGCTGGCTCAATTTGAACCCGGCGGGGAAGGCTGTCCGCCACTGGATATCGCCTTCAGCAATCACAGTCTCTATGCTGACACCTATTTTTGGGACTTTGATGATGGTACCTATTCAACGGAGGCTTCACCAACTCACACATTCTGGGAAAGCAAGGAACACCATGTAAAGCTTATTGCTTCCGGCCTGTCAGGAACGGATACAACCGAAAAGATCATACAGGTTTATCCAACACCAAAAGCAATGTTCGAAGCGTATCCCCGGGAAGCCAAGAACCTGAAGCAACTGATCAAATTTCTGAACAATTCCATCTATGGCAGCTCTTATCTCTGGGATTTCGGAGATGGAGAAACATCAGATGAGGAAAATCCCTCCCATACATACAGTGAACCAGGAATCTTCACCGTTTCACTCATGGTCTGGAGTGAACATAATTGTCCGGATACCCTGGTAAGGGAGAAGCTGATCAGCGTCCTTGAGGGTGGAGGAAATACTGAATTCCCCAATGCTTTCAGATGGAACGAGAGCGGTCCCTCAGGCGGGAACTGGGGGGAGAATGCCATTGACAATACGATTTTTCATCCGCACATGGAAAATGCCATAAACCTGCATATGATCATCTATACCCGCTGGGGTGAGAAGATCTGGGAAACCAACGATATCTACATAGGGTGGGATGGTTACCTTAAATCGGGTGAACTGGTACCGCCCGGGGTCTATATATACAAGGCCTGGGTGACCTATAGTGACGGGCACCAGGATCTGCTTACCGGCGACGTCACCTTCCTCCATTAGAATCTAATGATCCCGTTTCATTTACGCTTTAAAGAGTTCAGCCACGTATTCCAGCTCATCCATAATTTGGATCCCCTGGGGACAGAGTGGTTCACACTGACCGCATTGAATACAGTTTGAGGCCTTTGCCGTATCACTGAGCAACCGCTGGTACCTGAGCCTTGCGGCTGGATCGTTAAGCATGTGATGGTCGTTGCACAGTGAGAAATTCCGGGATATATTTACTCCTTCCGGGCATGGCATACAGTAACTGCAGGCAGTGCAGTTCACACGTTGCAGTTCCCTGATCATCCAGACAGACCTCTGAAGGGCCACTTCATCCTTCTCCGTCCACATCCCCTCAGTGAAATCGTTGGCCAGCTTCAGGTTCTCTCTAACATGATCGAGGTGCGACATGCCGCTTAACACCACGGTTACCTCGGGCTGCTCCCACAGCCAGTCCAGGGCCCACCCCGCTGGCGTTCTCCGGGGAGCAGCCTGCTGCATGACTTCCCTGGCATCTGCAGGGATACCGTTTACCAGTGTCCCGCCCCTGAGCGGCTCCATGGCCACCACTGCCAGTCCCTTGCCAGCTGCATAATGCAGTCCCTCCTTTCCAGCCTGAAAGTCAGTATCCAGGTAGTTGTACTGGATCTGGCAAAAGGTCCAGTCATAAGCATCCACGATCTCCCTGAACAGGCTTATCTCATCATGATAAGAGAAACCCGCGTAACGGATCCGGCCGGTTTCAAGGGCACTGTTTAAAAAGTCAATAACCCCTAACCGGTGAAGCTTTTCCCAGGATGGACGCTCCAATCCGTGTAACAGGTAAAAATCGATGGAACCGGTACCGAGCCTTTCCAGCTGCTCATCCAGGAACCGGTCCATATCCTCCCTGGTGTGAACCAGCCAGGAAGGAAGCTTGGTTGCCACAAATACCCTCTCCCTGTAACCGTTTTTCAATGCCCTTCCAAGTAAAGGCTCGCTTGCTCCCCCCTTTGAGAAATCGAATCCATGATAGGGATAAGCCGTATCAAAATAGTTGATCCCGTTCTCAATGGCAAGGTGGATCATCTTCATGGCATGCTCCTCATCTATCCTTGAGTTATCATTCCCGATAACCGGCAGGCGCATGCATCCGAATCCAAGTATGGAAGCCTGCAGTCCGGTCTTCCCAAAAGTTGTCTTTCTCATACTGCTCTAAAGATAATATTTACTCTTTGTCGAATACCCATTTCTCCGGGTCTCTGTCGCCCATAGGGCCTCCCTCCATGCCATTTACCACCACCAGGCTGCCTCCCTCCATTGCATAAGCGGCACTGATATGCATTTCACCTCCATTCTGCGTTTCAAAGTTCGTAACAATGGTCAACGTTTTTCCATCATCACCCCATTTTGCTATGGAGACGGTCTCACCACCCCGGAAACCTTCATTTTTGCTCTCTTTTCCATCAAGAGTATAGGCACTTTTCCTGGTAACCTCCTGGCCCTGGAAGTCGCTGACCCTTTCGATTGTGATCAGGTTACTTTCCTGGGTAATGGTCAGGGATAAGGGGGCAAAAGAATACTCCTCGGCAAGTTTGCTCCTGGATTCATTTAACTTCCATTTTCCTGTAAAGTCAGGTTTCTGTGCAAAACCAGTCAGGGTAAATGATGCCATGATCAACAGGCAACTTACTCTCCGAAAATACTTCAAGGTTTTTGTAGTCATAGTTTCTATAATTTAATGATCATTAGATAGTTGAATCTTACTCTATTTGTCTGTCTTTAACTGGTTCATGAAGATCTCAAAACATGAGGCGGGCAATCCCGCATTATTAAAGAGATTTGGATCGGAATCATTGTGATAGGCATATCGTATTCCCAGGGGCACTTCGGAAGCTGCATCCACTTCAATCCCTTCGCCGGTAAAATGTGCTTCTGTTTCAGTCCACTCCCCGTCCTGGCCCAGGATCTCAAATTCTGTTAAACGGCCGTCCCTGGCAACCAGTCCCCCTTCAACATGATCGAAATGAAGAATCACCTTTCCTTTTTCAATTTCATAGGAGCGGTAAAGGGGCCCGGAATAAGGAAGTTGCTCAAATCCATAATCACAATGCAGCGCCCAGGCTGCCAGCCTCTTCCCGGCATCCTGTTTATTGGTGGGATGAATATTGTTCAAATCACCAATATCCGACAGCACAGCCATTCCTGTATTGCTGGTCAGATCGAGTACCTTTCTTTGCTGGTCCCTGATGATGGCTCCATTCACATTATCAGGTCCATAGCCCGACCAGGGAGCTATCTGAGCGAAATAGAACGGGAAATCGTATCCCCAGGAGGCCCTCCAGGTTTCGATCAGGGTTTTCAGTGCCCGGGCATACTGATCCGGATGATCCACATTGGCTTCCCCCTGGTACCACAGGGCCCCGCTGATCCTGAACGGGATCAGGGGAAAGATCATTGCATTATAAGCTACACCCGGTTCTATGGGTCCCCATTGTACCGGAGTTAAAAGCCTGGATTGCTGATCCAGCAACCGGTCCCCTGATATGGCATCCCTCGAGGTCCATATTTCAATGGGTGTGCCGCCCCATGATGAGTTTATCAGGCCCACGGGAACCTTTAATTGATTGTGCAGCTCCCTGCCGAAAAAATAGAGTATGGCACTGAAGTTTTTCATACTTTCCGGAGAACATACCACCCACTCTCCTACCAGGAGTTGCTGGGGATAAGTGGCGGTACTGGTGTTGACAGTGAAAAACCGAATCTCAGGATATTCAGCACCCGCGATCTCCTCCTCCGCATTATTGACCGACCTGCATGCCATTTCCATATTGGACTGTCCGCTTCCCAGCCATACCTCTCCAATCATTACGTCATTGATCTCAATGGAGTTATACCCCTGTATCAGAAGCTGATACGGACCGCCGGCAGAGGGGGTTTCAATGTCAATGCTCCAGCAGGAGCGGCTGTCCACCTTCAATTTATACTCCTTCCCGGAGTCCCAGCTGCAGGAGATCCGAACGACCTCATTTGGCTTGGCCCATCCCCAGACTGTCACCAGTGATTCCTGTTTCAGCACCATATGATCGCTGAAAATGGCTGGTAGTGTAATGTTGGCTTCAGCATCCCAGGCAACGAAAAGGAGTACTGCAATGATCACTAACTTGTTTAATTTCATCTGTTTATTGTTTAAATGGCAGTTAATGGCTATAACTTTTCGAACCGTGCAGCCCAGCCTCCACCGGGAGAAAGATTGATCTTCATCTGATCGGAACTATTGACTGTAAGCGTCTCTTTTATATAATCAGAAGCCTGGCGATCCGCATTGATACCATCCTTGAAGATCACCGCCCTGTATTCACCCTTTTCCAGAAACGACAGGTCGATGGTCAACTCCCTGGGATTCCAGTTGGTCATGGCCCCCGCATACCAGGTATCACCCTTTTTACGTGCCAGAGCCGCGTATTCGCCCACCTTTCCCAGGAGTGGCACTGTTTGATCAAAGACCACAGGCACACTGGTGATAAAATTGGTGCATTCCTGCTCTTTCATATATACAGTAGGATTATCGGAAAGCATCTGCAGCGGCACCTCATAAATAACATACATGGCCAGTTGATGACAGCGTGTTCCCTGGCTCATGGGATTGTTATTAATGGGTGCAAAGTTACGCCTGCTGGCATTCCGCATGGCTCCCGGAGTATAGTCCATCGGTCCGGCAAGCATCCTGATAAAAGGGATGGTCACATCATACCCTGGCACATCCTCATTGGCCCACTTCACATTCTCCATTCCCCTTACTCCTTCGAATCCCATCACATTGGGATAGGTACGCTGCAACCCCGTTGGCTTGTAAATACCGTGGTAATCAACCATCAGATGATAATCCGCAGCTTTTTTAGCTATCTTATAGGTGGAAACCACTGCCAGCTGATCATCACGATCAATAAAATCAATCTTAAAGCCCTTGATCCCCATCTCCGAATAGAAAGAAAAAACCTCATCCAGCTGTGTCAGCAATTGATGCCATCCTGCCCAGAGAATGACCCCCACATTCTTGTCACGGCCATGTTCAACGATGGCCGGAAGATCGACTTCGGGGCGGGTTTTCGTCAGATCATCCGGACCGGACCACCCGGCATCCAGGATGATGTATCTGATCCCGTTGGCTGATGCAAAATCGATGTAGTATTTATAGGTTTCCGTATTAATTCCTGCCCTGAAATCCACATGCGAGATATTGATGCCACTCCACCAGTCCCAGGCTACCTGTCCGGGTTCAATCCATGAAATATCCTCTATCCTGCAGGGTGATGCCAATCGCTGCACCAGATCGTTATTCAGCAGCTCTTTATCCCTCCTGCTGATGATCACCGCCCGCCATGGAAAGTTCCTGGTTCCACTGGTGACGGCAATATAGTCGGCGCGTTTCACTGGAATATAATTGATCCTCAACTGTTCTTCCTCCAGGGGATAGGGAGCAAATACCCCTTTATATCCCTTCCCTGTTTCATTCAAACTCATGAACATTCCCGGATAATCCTCCAGGTCGGCTTCCATAATCGCCGCCTTTTTCCCCGCTCCCACATCTACCAGCAATGGCAAAAAGGCGAGGGAATCGGAACGGAACCGGGAAATGTCCTGCTCTGTGTAGAGGGACTCAAATGAGCAGTTGAAAATCCTGTCGTCGCGGTAATCATGCATATAGGGAATGAATACCGGGTAATCCTCCGGAAAATTGAAATTTGCCTCCTCATCCCTGATCACGATCTCTCCATTTAAATTCGTAAAGAACCTGTATGCAACCGCGTCGTCATAGACCCTGAAAATAATCCCGAAATTTCCCCTGCAATTCAGGATAAGTTGATTGCAGTGATCAGTGACAACATCTTTCTTATAATGAACAGCCTTGAACGAACTCTCTATCTCCTCCGTATGGGTAGACCTGACCCTGACCTCTTCCCCGAGCCGGGTCCCATCGGAGAGCAGCAGCGAAATGGGAGAGGGATCGATGATCGGCTGATCATTTTGCCGGACTGACCACTGCAGATGATCAGATGCCCCTACCACTAATTCAATTGAACCGTCCGGCGAAGTGACAACGTAGTTATCGTTCTTTTGACCCTGTAAATACAGTGGCAGAAAGTTAATCACTGTCAAGAATAGTAAGAAACGCTTCATTTTTTGTTCCGTTTAAGTTTGAATCGTCAAATCGACCTGGTTAGTGCTGTTGTACTTCCAGTTCCCCATGCATTGCTTTCTTAAAGAAAGATCCCCCTTCCGTAAGTTCATAGGTATCCCAGGACTTCAGCATACTGGGGCTCCATTCCGGATCATAAACCCAGCTAATCCATCCTATCCCTTTGGATTCCAGGTAATTGATAATCCTGTTCCCATAGTGATCCGCATCCATGGTGGCACCGGGCCGTAACCCCAATCCGAATTCAGTCACCAGTACAGGATACTGTTCCTTTGCAAATCCAAATGCCTCCTCCCATTTTGGTTCCCATGGAGGCCTGCGCTTATGTTCATAGGGGTGCGAAACATAGCCGATACCCTCTGCCTCAACCGGATCCACCCTGATGGGTGTCAGGTCGTATGCCCAGTCAAAACCGGCCACAAGCGGAATCGTCTCCGGATCATATGCCCGGATCAACCTGATGATGTTTTCATTGATTTTTTTCCATTCCGGCCAGGTCATGGAACCCAGCTGACCGCGGTAAATGGTCGGTTCATTGAAAAGGTCATAGAAGGCTATAGTGTTGTTCCCTTTGAAATGGTTGGCAATGGTCCTCCAGAACTGGTAGGTTTCCTGTTTTGAAGTATTGTACATGGCATCCTGGAAAAGCTCCATCTCCAGGTTACCAATGGAGTGCCAGTCGATAACTACATACATGCCGAGATCAGAACACCATTCCACAGCCTGATCCAGCAGTTCAAGATACTTTTCTGGAGTTCGTTCCCGCCAGGCTACAGGGTGGACCGGAATCCGCACCAGCATGGCACCCATTTCCTTTATATGTTCAAAGTGGTTCTGATTCCAGTGCCCCTGCCTCTCAATTTTATCCGGATCAGAAATGGCAAGTCCCCTGAACAGGATGGTATCTCCATCCGGATCAACAAAACTGTTTCCCTGCACGCTGATCAGCGGGAGCAGTTTGGCTTTTGGATTTGCCACCGGCCGTCTCCATGGTCCGTTCTGGTACCACGGTAAAGGTTCCTGGGCTACCATTTCAGGAAGGCAGACAAACAGGATCAGTAGGATGGATAGGTAATACAGAGAATTTTTCATGATGTATTGGCAATTAGATAGTTATGCCCCTGTTGTGTAGGTGGTACATGGAATGTAGAGCCGGTTCAAAAAGATCCCGATATTCTAGAACAGCCGGTAGCTGACAAAAGCCACCTGTTCGCTGTCCGGTGACCAGGATGGCACATTGATCGTTCCCTGTCCCCCGAATAACTTTGCCATGACCCTTATCTCTTTTGTTTCCAGGTTCATAATACGGAGCATCACGTCTTTATTGGCCGGGTGTTGTCCTGCAGGGACATCCGTTCCGAATGTTACATAGACGATCCACTTGCCATCGGGTGAAGGATGTGCAAACCAGTCGTTGTACTGATCAGTTGTAATCTGCTCCTGGTCAGATCCATCAGGCTTCATCCGCCAGATCTGCATGGTACCGGTGCGGACAGAGTTAAAATAGATGTACGCTCCGTCGGGCGAATACTCAGGTCCGTCATCCAGTCCTTCTGCCGTTGTTAAACGTTTCTCCTTCCCCCCGGAAGCCGGAGTAGCATATACATCATAATTGCCGTTACGATCGGCGCAATAAACCAGCGTATGGCCATCGGGCGACCATCCGTGCCAGTAGGACGGGCCCACAGGCGTGACTTTCAGGGGATCGCCACCCTCGATGGGCAGTGTGTATATGATCGACCGGCGCATTTCCGTACCATCGCTGATCGCCAGGCGTTTTCCATCAAAGGAGATCCCGTGATCGTTATTGATCCTTTGTGCAAAACCTGTAGGGATCAATTCGGGAGCCCCCCCCTCCACCGGGAGCTTATAGAGCAACCCGCCACTGTTAAAAATGAATGATTTGCCATCGCGGGTCCAGTTAGGAGCCTCAATATGATCTTTGGTATGATATACAACCTTCCTGTCAAAAGAAGCAATGGAGATGGTTTCAAGTGTACTTTCAAGGAGCTTCAACGAATCGGGTTTCTGTACAAGTGAATCAATCTCCACATTGGAGAATATAGCCGTTTCAATGTTATCGTTGTTGTGAGCGCTTACACCCAGACCAATATAGAAAGGTTCAGTAATCTTGAGTTTAAAGGTCCCGCCCGAATATTTAAGCGGCTCCTGCCCTTCAGCAGTTGACAAAGAGAAATAATCACCCAGTTTTTCCAGGCGTACCCTGGTGGGTGATGAAATATTGGACTGAACCTCCCTGGTAATATCCCCGGGGACTTCCCTGTATTGAATGGAGGTGAGTCCGTCGCCGTGCACAGCAGCATCTACATACACCGCACTGGTATCCAGGCTCTGACGAATGATCAGACAGGCCTTCCTGTGCGGTTCAGCTCCCTCTCCTACCCACTGGATATCGGCCGCAATTGAAATATCTCCTGATACTTTCTTCCAAACGTAATGAAACTCATCACTATCGAACCACATATTAGTTCCACCACCGGAAACTGTATAGGAGCTGTCTGATGGATTGAATTCCACCGTTCCTGCCTGCCCCACATTTCCGATATCACCATCTCCTTCAAAGATACCAAGTCCTGGTTTGTTGCTGCATGATGCCAGCGTAAATGCGGAGAGTATACACATAAAAATGATCTTTAATTGTTTCATATTCGAAGTGTTTTGGTTATGGTTTAAATGGTGAGCATCTTCCGCCCCTCCTTGATGTAGTCTGTCAACTCTTTTCCAATATATAATACGGTAATTCCAAGCTTTTCAAGTTTATCTGAAATTCCATACTGATCAGCACAACCTTTACAGGCCTTTACAGTAACACCGGCTTCAATGATCTTACCCAGATATTCCTGCAATTCTGCATCTTCCGTTAAAAGTTTGGCAGAGGGTCCCCATACAACCAGCGTAATATCATCCCACCATTTGTTCATTTGTGCATTATAGGTATACATAAATACCATTTTTAAAGCTACCTCTCTGTCACCACTTGACCAGAGGACAACCAGTTTCTCATTTGCGGGTATTTCTGAAGTAGAGGCGGAGGACGATAAACCTGCTGATTGTGCTCGTCCGGCCTGTGGAAAAAACAGCGTGCCTGCGGCGAATGCCATTAATAATAATGTCCTGATTTTCATATTGAATTTTTCAATAGGTTCAATATACGAATGTTTCAAGTTCCTTATCAATTAATCCGATGGATTCTTTTGTGCAGGGAATCGGGCAGGGTATTCCCATTAAGAATGGATATGAATAGCGCTCCCCTCAGTCTTCCCCTGTAAAAAGTGATTTCAGGATTTTGTAGTAATTAGATTTTCACCATTTTTGTAGTGCGAATTTGACGAAGTTAGTCAATAGACCTGCTTCAGTCAAAGTCAGGTAAAAAAATTCATTATCAAATGAAACTACCCAGATCCTATTACAATCCAATTTCCCTGCTCGGGAGCATCCTGGCGAGTGTGTCCGCTTTGGTAATCTTCTTTTTTATGATCTCCATGACCTTCTTTAATAAAGAAGGCGCTTCCGGATCGTATGTCGGTATATTTATTTATATCGTATTACCGGTCTTCCTTCTGATAGGCCTTATCCTTATACCCATAGGGATGTCGAGGCGTGCAAAGCGGATAAAAAGAGAAGGGGAAGGGAGTGAGGTTGCAAGGGTAGTTCTGGATCTCAGCAATCAAAGACACTGGAATGCCGTCGGTCTCTTTATTGTAGTCACCATCCTCTTTCTCCTCCTGACCGGGATCGGAAGTTATAAAGCATTTCACTACACAGAGTCCAATGAATTTTGCGGAACCCTCTGTCACAAGGTGATGGAACCTGAGTATACTGCATACCAGGGATCACCCCATTCAAGGGTGACCTGTGTGGCATGTCATGTGGGAGAAGGTGCTGAATGGTATGTTAAAAGCAAGCTTTCCGGGCTTTACCAGGTATATTCCGTCACTTTCAAAAAATACCCCACCCCTATTGAAACCCCTATTCACAACCTGAGGCCCGCCCGTGAAACCTGTGAGGAGTGTCACTGGCCGGAAAAGTTCTACTCCTACAATCTGATGAACGAACAGAACTTCCTGGCGGATTCAGCAAACACGGAGTGGGATCTCATGCTAAAACTGAAGATCGGATCAGAAAGCAGTGCAAAGGGACTGGTGGAAGGTGTACACTGGCATATTAACCCGAATGTCAAGGTGGAATACATAGCTTCCGATACAAAGAGGGAGTATCTGCCATGGGTCAGGTATGTTAACAGGGAGACCAATGATACGGTTATTTACCAGGATATATACGAAACCCTGGATCAGGAGGCAATGGACACGCTTGAGCTCAGAGAGATGGATTGCCTCGATTGCCACAACCGGCCCTCTCATCAGTTTCAGCCCCCTCAGAAATTTATCGATGAGCTGATTGCATCCGGGGAGATCCCCGTTGAGTTACCCGAAGTGAAGTCACTGGCCATGCAGGTATTTAACTATAATACATTTACGGACCGAGATTCGGGAGCCATGGTCATAAGGCAGAGTGTCACGGATTTTTATGAATCAAATTACCCTGAAATTGTCGCTGATAACCCGGAAATGATCGAAAAGGCCACCGAAGGCTTCCTTACAGGGTATAACAAAAACTTCTTCCCTGAAATGAAAGCCAACTGGGATGCCTATCCAAATCATATCGGTCATATGGAGTTCAATGGGTGCTTCAGGTGCCACAATGGCAATCATGAAAGCGAGGATGGACAGATTATTTCGAGAGATTGTAACCTTTGTCATACCATTCTTGCCCAGGGAAATGTTGAGAACTACCAGACCACTAACATCAACGAGCCGCTTGCCTTCAGGCATCCTGTTGATATTGATGAAGCCTGGAAGGAGATGGCCTGCACGGATTGTCACCGGAACCTCTATTAGCATTACTTTTACCAGCAGGTAATCTGTCAATTTGACACCTAACTGTATGGTTACCATGTCATTATGACACCTTTCAGTCTGAGTTTCTGTAAATTTCCAATGGTGATCATCTGCATTAATCACATTTATTGCATTTTACAGGATCCACCTGCTTTTAACCCGGTTTAACTGGCCCGGATTTTGATCAGGGAGAGTGCAATAAATCGTAATTAAAAAGACCAGGATATGGACCTGAATAAATTTACAATAAAAGCACGGGAAGCTGTGGAAAGGGCACAACAACTGGCGCTGACCAGTGAGAATCAATCCATAGAATGCGGACACCTGCTCAAAGGAGTCCTGGCAGTGGATGAGAATGTGATCCCCCGCCTTTTTCAGATGCTATCGGCAAATATGACCGGATTCAACCAGTCTCTTAACAGTCTGTTAAAGAGCTATCCCCAGGTAACCGGCGGACAACAATACCTGTCCGAAAGTGCCAACAAGGCATTGAACCATGCGCTTAACAGCCGGAAGGAATTTGGTGATGAATATGTCACACTGGAACACCTTCTGCTCGGGATACTTCAGACAAAAGACAGTGCCGGGGAACTGCTTAAAGATGCCGGGATCAATGAGAAAGAGCTGAAAACGGCTATCAAGGAGTTCCGAAAAGGCTCCAAAGCACAGAGCGAGACTGCAGAAGAGACTTATCATGCACTGGACCGGTATGCCATCAATTTGAACAGGCAGGCTGAAAATGGAAAACTCGACCCCGTTATCGGAAGGGACGAAGAGATCCGGCGCGTACTGCAGATACTCTCCAGGCGGACCAAGAATAATCCTATCCTGGTAGGAGAACCCGGCGTAGGTAAAACAGCTATCGCTGAAGGGATTGCATTCCGGATACAGAATGGTGATGTTCCGGATGATCTACTGAACAAAGAGATCTACTCGCTCGATATGGGCGCTCTGATCGCAGGGGCAAAATACAAGGGTGAGTTTGAGGAGCGGCTTAAATCGGTAGTCAACGAGGTAATTGGATCGGACGGTCGCATCATTCTGTTTATCGATGAGATCCATACGCTGGTGGGAGCCGGAGGAGGAGGCGAGGGTGCTATGGATGCAGCCAATATCCTTAAACCTGCCCTCTCCCGTGGTGAGCTGAGAGCCATTGGAGCCACCACACTTAACGAGTTCCAGAAATACTTTGAAAAAGACAAGGCACTGGAACGGCGTTTCCAGAAAGTGATGGTGGATGAACCCAGCGAGGAGGATGCCATCTCCATCCTGCGGGGTATTAAGGAGAAGTATGAAAACTTCCATAAGATCAGGATCCGGGATGAAGCGGTCATCAGTGCCGTCCAGTATTCCATCAGGTATATCAACGACCGTTTCCTGCCGGATAAAGCCATTGATCTTATCGACGAGGCATCCGCTCACCTGAGGCTGGAGATGAATTCAAAACCTGAAGCCATCGACGCGCTGGACAGGAAAATCCAGCAGCTGGAAATTGAACGGGAAGCATTTAAACGGGAAAAGGACAAGACCCGTGTCGAGCAGATTGGGAAACAGTTGTCCGATCTGGAGGATGAACAAAAACAACTGTCCGCCCAATGGCAGAGTGAAAAAAGCATCGTTTCTGAGATCCAGAAGACCAAACAGGAGATTGAGGAGCTCAGGTACCAGGCCGATAAAGCAGAAAGAGAAAGTGATCTTGGCAGGGTAGCTGAGATCCGGTACGGACAGTTACCCCAGGCCGAGGAGAGGCTGGGGCAATATATTGCCAGGCTGAATCAAAGCGAGGAAAAGGGGAAACGACTGGTTCGCGAGGAGATTACTTCAGAGGATATTGCAGAGGTGGTATCCAGGTGGACCGGTATTCCTGTTTCCAGGATGCTTCAAAGCGACCGTGAGAAACTGCTGCATATCGAAGAAGAGCTTCAAAAAAGAGTGGTGGGCCAGGATGAGGCCATTGGTGCGGTGGCATCTTCCATTCGCAGAAGCAGGGCGGGTCTGTCCGATCAGAACAGGCCCGTAGGCTCATTCCTCTTCCTGGGTACAACCGGCGTGGGGAAAACCGAGTTGGCCAGGGCGCTTGCCGAATACCTCTTTAATGATGAAGCGTTGATGACAAGGATCGATATGAGTGAATACCAGGAGAAACATTCGGTCTCCAGGCTGGTTGGAGCACCCCCGGGTTATGTAGGTTATGATGAAGGCGGACAATTGACCGAAGCAGTCCGAAGGAAACCCTACTCGGTGATCCTGCTCGATGAGATTGAAAAAGCCCACCCTGATACGTTTAATATTCTGCTCCAGGTGCTGGAAGACGGCCGGCTCACCGATAACAAGGGGCGTGTTGCCAACTTTAAGAACACCATTATCATCATGACCTCAAACATCGGGTCAGAGATCATTCGTGAGAACTTTGAGTCTGTCGATGATTCCAATATGGAGCGGATCGTAGAGGCGACCAAAAAACAGGTGTTTGAATTACTGAAGCGAAGTGTACGGCCCGAATTCCTCAATAGGATCGATGAAATGATCATGTTCAATCCGCTTACGAGGGAACATATGGAGGGAATCCTGCGGATCCAGATCAATCGTCTCAGTGAACAACTCTCCAGGCAGAATATCTCCATTGAGCTGACCGAACGATGCGTCAAAATGCTTATAGACGAAGGATTTGATATGCAGTTTGGGGCCAGGCCACTGAAAAGGCTGATCCAGAAAAGGATCCTGGACAGGTTGTCCATTGCCCTGCTTGAAGGGAGCATATCACCTGGAATGCATTTGAAGATCGATGCGGAAGATGGGAAGATCCAGTTTCAGTCAGAACAACCGGAAGTTTTAGAAAAGGAGGAGTAGCGGATGTCTGATGAATGATGGGCGGCTTTTTTGAGAGAATAGAACAGTCCGTTCATTCTTAAAAAGATATATTTTACTATCTTCATCCGATTAAAATTTCTTGCATATGAAAACTTCGCAGAACAGAAGGGATTTTCTGAGAATCTCAACAGCCAGCACCGTGGGGATTATGGCCCTTGGACCACTGGGTTGTTCACAGGGCGCCTCCGGAGACAAGAAATTGCCGGGAGTTGGCCTTCAGCTTTATACCATCCGGGATGCCATGGACGAAGATGTGCCCGGTTCACTGAAGAAGGTAGCCGACCTGGGTTACAGATACGTCGAGCTTGCCAGTTATGATAGTGGAAAATTTTACGGATATACTCCTGCCGAATTTAAGAAGATGGTAGACGATCTGGGTATGGTGGCACTCAGCAGTCACACCCAGGTGGAGGCGGCGGGCATTACACTGGATAATGCCAAGATCATGGCCGACGCGCATGCAGAGCTTGGTGTAACATACTGCATCCAGCCCTGGATAGAGGAGGTGGACCGGAACATCGAGATGTATAAGAAAATGATCGGTGACTGGAATGAAGTGGGTAAGATCATGAAGGAAACTGGTATCCAGTTTGGCTACCATAATCACAATTTTGAGTTCGCCCCTGTCGATGGGATTGTTCCCTATTACGACATCTTTTTGCCCGAAATGGACCCCGATCTGATCACTATGGAGCTTGATCTTTACTGGGCCACCAAAGCGGGACAGGACCCCGTGGAGATGTTTGAAAAATACCCGGGCAGGTTCCAGCTCTGGCACGTAAAAGACATGTATGAGAAATCCGCTCCCTTTTACGAAGTGATCAAGGATGATATCGCCCCGGTAGGAGAAGGGATCATAGACTTTAAAAGGATCTTTGCGGCTAAAGATACTGCCGGCATGAAGTATTTCTTTGTTGAAGATGACAACCAGGGGAACGGGAAACCCTTCGAAGCCATCGGCACCAGTATAACAAACCTTACGACCAAGATACTCGCTTAGGATCAAGGCTGCATGCAGCCTCTTCATTCGGGAAGCAGGCCTTATATGAATTATATTTCTTACTTCAAAACGAAATATTCACTGCTGATTGCATGCATTGTTGTTCTTGGCCCCGTACAATTATTTTCACAGGAATCCATAAAAATCAGCAGGATCTCCGGTCAGGTGAATTTTGACGGTTACCATGACGAAGATGTATGGAAAGAAGCTACAACTTTTCCATTGATTGTCAGCACGCCTAATTTTGGTACTGACCCGTCTGAGACCAGCGAGATTATGATTGGATATGATGATGAATATCTCTGGGTCGGGGCAAGGCTCTTTAGCGGAGATTCGGACCATATGACCTCCACCAGTAAAAAGAGGGATGAGGAATCCAGGAATTCAGACTCATTCGGGATTATCCTGGATACCTATAACGACAATGAAAATGCCCTCGCTTTTTTTACCATGCCTACCGGAGCAAGAATAGACTACACCGTTTCCAATGATGGAGAAGGCGGAGGTGGCGGTCCCGGGAGAGGCTCCATTAACCGCAGCTGGAACACATTCTGGGATGTGGAAACCACGATGGATGATAAGGGCTGGTATATTGAAATGCGGATACCGTTTTCCAGTCTGCGGTTCCAGGAAGACAATGGGATCACCAGGATGGGACTGATCATAAATCGAAGGATCAGCTACGTGAATGAGATGGATACCTATCCGAGCATTGATCCGAAATATGGATTCACAGCCTATCTGAAACCATCGCTGGCTCAAACCATAGAATTTGAGAATATTAAAGCGCGTACTCCGCTCTATATCGCACCTTATGTGCTGGGAGGATATTCCGCATCGAATGAATTGAATGTGGAAGAATCTGAGTACGTTCATGATAGTAAACCAAAGATTGATGCGGGATTGGATGTGAAATACAGCCTCACCAGCAACCTGACACTCGATCTGACTGCCAATACTGATTTTGCACAGGTTGAAGCGGATGATCAGCAGATCAATCTTACCAGGTATTCGCTGTTTTTTCCTGAGAAGCGTCTCTTTTTCCAGGAAAGATCCGGCATATTCAATTTTAGCCTGGGGGGACGGTCAGACAACCTTTTTTACAGCCGGAGAATTGGTCTGGTAGAAGAGGATCAGGTTCGCATCTTCGGTGGGGCAAGGTTAACCGGGCGGATTAATAAATGGGATGTGGGGATCCTGGATATGCAGACCCAAAGTTTCATGGAAAATCCCTCCGAGAATTTTGGTGTGGCACGCATGCGAAGGCAGGTGATCAACCAGAATTCTTATGTGGGCGGCATCATGACCTCAAGGATCGGTACCGATGGCCATTATAACTTCGCCTATGGTGCGGATGGGATATTCCGCCTGTTTGACGATGATTACCTGGATGTAAGGGTGGCACAGACCGCTGAGACGGATGCTGAGAACAGTCTGTTTTCACCTGATCCCACATTTGCAGGAATAAGGTGGGAACGAAGGACAGATGAAGGATTTTCCTATGACCTCTCCTATAATTACATCGGTGAGACAATGAACCCGGATATGGGTTTTTTAAGTCGTAACAATGTCCAGGGTTTTAATACACGGCTCCAGTATGGCTGGATCCCGGGCCAGGAATCAAAGATCTTCAGCGCAAGGGCCACCATTCAGGCACAGAGGTACAGCAGAATAACGGATGGCAGTCTGGAATCCATGGAGATCTCACCTGGATGGTTCTATAACACTAAGAAGGGATTTGGTATTTTCGGGGAAGTACGATATAAGAAAGAAGGTGTTGTGGAACTTTTTGAACTTTCCGATGAAGTTGATATCCCGGCTGGAGAATATGGTTTTACGGATATTCAGGCCCGGGTTTTCACTCCCCAGACAAAAGCCGTTTCGGCCATGTTCATGGTGCAAACCGGCCAGTTCTACGATGGGAATATCTTTTCTATACAAGCAACGCCCATCCTGAACATCTCTTCCAGCCTGCAACTTACCGGTGTCTACCAGTTCAGTGCCGTTGCCTTCCCGGACAGGGATCAGAAACTCAACAGCCATATAGGCAGGATCAATATCCTGTATATGTATAGTAAAAAGCTGTCAGTCAGCACCTACGCACAGTTAAATAATGGCAACCATATCTTTATTGGAAATTTCAGGCTCAGGTACAATCCCCGGGAAGGCAATGACTTTTACCTGGTGTATAACGAGTACCGCGGTTTCGTGCCGCCGAGCGCTATCCCCGAGGTCCCGCCCTATTACAGCCGGGCTATTTTATTGAAATACACACATACTTTCCGTTTATAAACAGTTCAAACCACACAGCAATGAAAAGAAATATTATTTTGTCCTTCGCATGGATCGCAACAATACTGGTGGCCATACCGGTTGCCGGTCAACAGGTAAACGGCCTCACCTCAAAAGAAAAACAGGAGGGATGGATCCTGCTGTTCGATGGAAAAGATTTTAATGGCTGGAGACAGTGCAACGGTACCAAAATGCCGGCTAACTGGATCATTGATGATGATGCCATGAAGGTATTTACCATTCAGGGAAGAAATCCGGGCCAGGGAGCAAACGGTGATATTCTTTACGGCGAAAAGAAATTCAGGAACTTTGAATTATCTGTTGACTGGAAAGTCAGCAAAATGGCCAATTCGGGCATATTCTTCAATGTGAGGGAGGTACCGGGCCAACCCATCTATTATGCTGCCCCGGAAGTGCAGGTTCTCGACAATGTGGATGCCACAGACAATAAAATAGACAGTCACCTGGCCGGTTCACTGTATGATATGATCGCGGCTGACCCAAAGACCGTGCATCCGGCCGGGCAGTGGAATACCATAGTGATCCGGGTCGAGAACGGGAAAGTCACCCATACCCAGAACGGGGTTAAAGTTGTTGAATATGAACTATGGACTCCGGAATGGGATCAACTAGTCCGGAACAGCAAATTTAAAGACTTCCCTGGTTTTACGGAGGGTATCTCTAAAGAGGGATATATCGGTCTCCAGGACCATGGATACCCGGTCTGGTTCAGGAATATCAAGATCCGTGAGCTGTAAATTATTTTCCCTATCACAGATTGAGTGCCCGCATAACAAAAGAGGATGTCTCAAAAGGACTCCTTCTTTCATTTTCTCAGGGATATTTATTCGTAACGTGCTTATTTAGCTCGGGAAACTCGCTGAGCTCGCAAGCTCGGTTTCCTGCGTAAAAAATGCCAGGTTACTTCCTAAACATCCCTGAGAAAATAGTTAAAACTACTTTTGACACCCTCTTTTAAAATAATAACATGTTGGATAAATGGATTGCCTAGGCGGACTTCCTGGTTGATAACCTGCATGGCAGATACAACGGGCAGGTGTTTATCAGTGCGGTTCCAATCAGAACCAGACCCACGAGGCCCCACCACGATTTAAAATAGAGCCCTGCTGCGACGGCAGCTATTCCAAGGACTATGCGTATCCATTTGTCTGTTTTACCTATGTTCTTTTTCATATCCTGAATATTTTAATGTGCAGCAAAATTAGGTCTGTCGATCCGTCTGCACTGTAACCTAAGTCACAATGGCCCATTTTTTTTTGATTCTCAATGATCTGTTGAAAAACCTTATATTGTTAATTGTATTGCAGAATGGTTGCGCCGGATCCATATTATTTCGATTATGCTGCTTCGGAACCTCCCTACCCCGAAGCACTGGAGGAATATGTACAATTCTCGCTTCATTACAGCGCAAATCCATCTTCCGCTCATTCTTCAGGGAAAGAGGCACAACGTAAACTGATTGAGAAAAAGATTACATTCTGCAACCTGCTTGGCCTGAAGGATGGTCACCTGCTTTTATGCGCATCAGCCACAGAAGCCAACAATACGATTGTTGAGGGCCATATAAAAAGGTTTCCAGACGGCCGGATACTGATCGCAGAGGATGTACATGACTCCATCTGGTATGCTATAAAAAAGCACAGGGATCACACAAATATATTGCCGCTAAAGGAGATCTTGAATTTCTCAACCGGCGATCCCGGCAGGATCCTGGACGGAGGCGGAAAAACAACCATGTTGTGCCTGACCCAGGTGTGTAATGAAACGGGCAGGATCCATCAGCTGGAACCCATTGCGCAATTCTGTAATTTGAATCATATCAAGCTGTTGATCGACGGATCACAGGCAGTGGGGCACATACCTGTTAATCTGGATCAGATCCCATGTGATTATTACTGTTTTTCTGCTCATAAATTCGGCGGGCCAAGGGGTGTGGGGGGGCTACTTATCCGGGACAGGGAGTTTGACCCACTCCTGACAGGAGGAAAGCAGGAATGGGAGCTCCGGCCCGGAACCGAGAACCTGGCAGGGCTTGCAGCATCAGTAAAGGCCCTGGAAACAAGCCTGTCAAATATGGTAGAACAGGCAGCGCTCCTTCACCAGCTGAAAGAGAACCTGCTGAATCAACTTGCCGGTGCATTACCCGGGCTATTGAACAATACACCGGAACAGAGCCGGCCCGGACTACTCTCCGTCAGCATTCCCGGAATTGAAGGCAGTGAAATGGTCGCCGCCCTCTCACTGCTTGGCATGAAAACTGCAACCGGCTCGGCCTGTCATGCCGACCGTCCACAACCTGCCAGGATCATTTTGGCGACCGGCCGAAGCGAAAAAGAGGCGCTCGGAACTGTCCGTATATCAATTGGCAGGGGTAATACAACCCAATCTGTAGAGGAACTGGGGCGGGCCATATTGAAAACAATTCATAATTAGGGTATGGGATCAGCTGCTGTGATTCACCTGAAAGAACCTGATGAACTTTCGCTGGAGGACGCCTATCGCTCTCTTCCCAGAAGCGGTGAAATCACCATTGAAATCTCTCTCTCTCAACTTAATGATCTATTGGGACTGACGGAAAAAGCTGGATTTGCAGGGGTGATGATCAGGGCATTCCGATCCACTGAAGAGAGGGTCCTGATCAGGGCTTTCAAAGGGAAACAGGGAAGCTGTCACAACACGGGCCGAACAGCAAAATATCAGGGGGGAGCACTTGCTGCGCTTGATGATGATCACCACCTGTTGCTGCAGGGTATCGACCTGCCGGTCTGCGAAAAAACAGCGAATTTCTATTCAATACCCTCTTACGGGGACCTGCTCCATTGTACGAAAGCTGATAATGAACTCCTTGACAAACTCCACCATGATCCAGAGCCGTTTGAAGGAGAAAGGCTGGACGCATCACTGGATACATTGTATGCAATGACCAGGGACAAAAGTGTTCCGGGGGAGTTTACAAGCCTCTTCTATCCGGGCCCATTCAGGATATTGATCCTGGATGACGGAACCATTGTCCGAAGGGGCATGGTCAACAGGGTCCCGGTACGGATCAGCGACACATTGAAAAGAAGTGACGGATTGTTTGTCGTGCCAGATCTGTTTGGTGGTCCACACGAGTCATTCCCCGAATTGTACCTGAGCGAAGGGCCCAGGTGCCTTTTTAAGAGGCCAGGCGAAAATGTGATCACGCTGGCTGACCGGGATCCTGATCTTTCTTCTTTAAAAGAGATACCCGGTGATCTCAGGACCAGGATCATCAATACCATCAGGAACGGAAAAGATTATTTTATGCTCACCGGGAGCAACAGGGAGGACCAGTTCGGATGCTGTCCTTCAGACGAGGTGACAGGAGCCGACCGGCTGGTCAGGGCCGGGATCCTGAGCGCCAGGCGCGAGCCGGAAGCTGCCGATGCCTGCCCGCTCACCATATATGCCTTCAGAAAAGAGATGAGCAGTAAGGATGGAGAGCTGCATTTTAGCCCGGATCCTGCCTTCAGGCAGGAGGTGCTGTCACGGATGAGTAATAATACGATCAGGGTCCTGAAGGTAGTGGCAAAATGGGTAATGCTCCTTTTTGTGGCCGTTTCTGTTATTCTCTCCATTTACCGTTTTACAGGTCCATCATCACCTTCTCAGGAGATCAGTTTATATGAGCAACTTGATCTGGAAGGCTACAATGGAACAGCAGTGGTCCTGTTTCACTACACCAAACGTTGTGACCAGTGCCTGGCTATGGAAAAATTTACAAAGGAAGTGCTGGATGATGAGTTTCAGGATATGGTAAAGAGTAATCAGATCTTTTACAGGGAAATAGAGATCGACCGGCCCGAAAACAGGAGTCTTGTGGAGGAGCTTGGTATTTTCACCTCAACGATCGTGATCATCAGGTTTGAGGATCATGAAAATGAGCGTGTCAGGGTTCTTGACCGTTCATGGGCACTCTATGACAATGAAACAGCGTTTAAACAGATGCTCACAGATGAGCTTCAACAAATGATAAGAGAGGAACGATGAATGAATTCCTGGTTGCAGCGGGAGGATGCCTGCTGGCAGGGGTTATGACAACACTTCACCCCTGTCCATTTACAACGAACATGGCATCAGTCTCCATGCTGATCGGCTGGTCCACCCGTGGGAGGAAAAGGAGCCTCACCCTGTTTTTTTTTATTGCAGGTTACCTGTGCTCCTACCTGCTGCTGGCCATATTACTGAGTTCCGGTTCACTTTCGATCCCCAGGATCAATAATATATTGCAGATCCTGGTTCATCTGTTCCTGGGACCTTCCCTGATCCTGATAGGGATGTTACTGGCCGATCTGTTGAATCTGAACCGGTTGTACCATGGACGGATCCTCTCGCGCATCAGGTCCGAGAACTGGTCCGGATTTTCAGCATTCCCGTTCGGGATCCTGATTGCCCTCAGTTTTTGCCCTGCCACTGCTGCCATATTTTTCGGCATCATGGTTCCACTTGCAGTGGATCATCACCAGCGCATCCTGTTCCCCCTGCTCTATGCGCTGGGAGCATCGGCACCACTGATCACTATCAGCGCATTGATGATACGGGGAGTGCATCTGAGTAAGAACAGCTTTATTGTAAAGTATCTTCCGGTAATAAGCGGCTGGATCCTGATCCTGATCGGGATCATCCTGACTGTCAGGAGTATCTACCTTACCTGAGCCCTTTTCCTGCTTATCAGTGGATTTAATGGCTCATGGCCAGGAACATCCCTCCAAAATACGGGACCAGCCATACCAGCCAGACGAACAGGCTGAATCGGTGAAATCTGACTAACATCGACTCCCTGCCTTTCCTGATAACGATTGTAGCCCAGATCGCATGGCCCAGCATGAGCCATATCGCTATCTGTCCGGTCAGAGTATGGGGTTCCAGGATATCAAATTTCCCACCTGCCATTTTATGCATGACCAGCGTACCGGAAACGTCAAACATGAATCCTGTCCAGAAGGTGACCACATGCCACGTTCTCAGGCGTCTGGCCACTCTTTCAGCCCAGATCCCGGTGGAATAAAAGACCAGTGCCAGCGTAATCAGCACCGTTGATATAATGAGCATAATGAAAGTATTGAAGGGCAAATATAGGAATGTAAATCGAATGCTCAGGGCGTAATGGTGAGTATGTCCCCATCCTGGGCCACATTATATTTCTTTAAGGGGGAGGTGGCCGGACCCTGAATGACTGCACCGGCAGTGCTGAATTTTGCCCCGTGACATGGACATTGGAGATTCCCATTTCCATAATTGTACGCTACCTGGCATCCCTGGTGTGTACAAACGCTTGAAAGCGCAAGGAAATCACTTCCTGTATTAAAAATGATAATACTCTGAACCACTACCGAGGCTCCCGCAGAAGCGAGACTGCTGTATTTACTGGTGGCCAGATCAATGGTCAGGGTATTGTTATCCGGATTTATGGTGTCCTTGGTACAAGAGGTAAAAGCCGATGGAACAATGAAAAGGGTCACAGTTCCAGCTGCTATATTTCTGATCAATTCTCTTCTGTTCATATCGTGATTATTTAATGTGTCGTTCCTTTCTGAAAAGATGCTAATCTTTATTTAGATCAAATATAGAGAGTGCTGCATACAAAATCCTTGGAATCAGGTTAAAATTCCTTAAATTATATTGTATTTATTACCAGATGAGATAAAATGAAAAAACGGATTAGTACAACCAGGCTTTCCATATTTGGAATCATTGCTTTTATAATGTTATGCGGATTTGAAGCGCCAGAAGGCTCCGGTTATTTGCCGGAATCCACAACTGCTGCGGATACCTCCTTTGGCTCCGGTAACTTTGGAACCTGGGAAACAGACGAATTTGGAGCCCCGGTCTATCACTATACATGTAATCAGCTGGAAGATTCGATTGCCATTACCAGGGTGAATCCGGTCTGGATATCGCCGACCAATCATATGCACCAGATCGGCAATGACCGGTTGATAGGGGTTGTTTCCAACTATGGATATGTACAGGTCAGACAGGACGAAGGAAGTCCGAAGTTTTTAAATGATTTTAATCCTGAAAGTGGTATGTATGGAGGCGGTATCGGGTTCCTGACTGATGGGGAAAATTCCATTTCAACCATGTTTCCCGGAAATGCAGCATCTTTTGAAAGATACTTTGGAACAGGCTATTTTCGCAAGAAGGTGGCAGGACATGGTTACGAGGTCAACCAGGTGTTCTTTGCCCCGTTTGGAGATGATCCGGTTATTCTTTCACAGGTTACAATAACCAATCATCATACAGATTCTGTTCACCTCAGATGGATTGAGTACTGGGACAACCATACGTATCAATTTTCATTCCGGTCATTCCTCTATTCCATCATATCGCCTGCCAAGGGTACCGCCCCGGAAAGAAGACGGGAATTTTCCACTAAATTCAGTCATGCTGTAAAAGAGTTTGACGATGGCCATGGTGTCATGGATCGCACCACCTTTGTAGGATTTTCGGAGGAGGATGAAAAAGAATGGACAAGCCTTCAGTTTATACTGAATACTGTAGCAAAAGAAGCACTTGGAGGGAAGATCGGGTTGCCCGTTGAAGAGTCAAAATTAGAAGATCAAACGCTGCCGGCAACCTTCCTGGTTTCGCTGGATGACAGGCCTGCAGGTTGGTCCTCCAATTCCGGCAGGTTTTTTGGTGAAGGTGGGATCGCTGCTCCTGATGATCTGAATACGGGTTTTAAGGCTGGCTCAAATGAGCCTGACAAAGCTGATGCATTGATAATTGAACGTGAGCTGACCCTGGGACCCGGAGAGGAGAAAACGATCTATTTTGTTTATGGCTACCAGGAGAAGGGTGTGGATGTCGTTCAACTCATATCAAAATACAGAACAAGCAAGGAAGACCAGTTATCAGAAACAGTTTCCGCCTGGCAAAGAAACAGGATATCCTTTAAGGTTGAAAACGAACCCTGGGTCGATCGGGAACTGCTCTGGCATCATTATTATTTAAGAAGCAACCTGACGTTTGACGACTTCTTCAAAAACAAGATATTGTCCCAGGGACATGTTTACCAGTATGTCTTTGGATTCCAGGGAGCAGCCCGTGATCCGTTGCAACATGCCCTTCCCTTTATTTACTCAGAACCGGAAATTGTAAAGGAGATCATTCGATACACCTGCAAGGAGGTGATGGCGGATGGGTCCATACCCTACGGAATAGTTGGAAGCGGTGTGATCATGCCTTCCGCTTACCTGCCGAGTGACACAGAATTATGGTTGTTATGGCTGACCAGTGAATATGTGTTGGCCACACGGGACGCAGTCTTCCTGGATGAAAATATCATCACCTATCCGATTTACAGGGATGATCTGCCTGAAAGGTCCATCAAAGAGATCTTACATGTCTGTTACGATCATCTTATCAACACAACAGGAACCGGGAAACATGGCCTGATGAGGTTGTCAAACGGAGACTGGAATGATGGGGCTGTCATGGGATTCGTTCCGAATGACCAGGTCGAACAGGTTAGAATACGGGGGGAGAGTGTGCTGAATGCTTCATTTGCCTCCTATGTACTGCATCTTTATGGTACCTTCCTCAGCTATATGGGAGAAGAGGATCAGGCAATAGAATCTGAAAGGTTGGCGGAGGACCAGAAAAATGCTGTGCGTAAACAGTGGACCGGAGAGTGGTTCAGGAGACAATGGCTCACTGACAGCCTGGGATGGATTGGAGAAGACATCATGTGGCTTGAGCCTCAGCCCTGGGCCATCATTGGAGGTGCCAGTACCGAAGAACTAACCGGGATACTTGTGCATTCCATCAATGAAAAAATGAGAGCTCCCTCCCCTATTGGTGCGATGCTTCTGAGCGAAAAAATTGAATCAATGGAGGTCCCGGCTGGCACCCTGACAAATGGAGGTGTCTGGCCATCCATCAATGGAACATTGGTCTGGGCACTGGCCGGTGTTGATAAAGCACTGGGATGGGATGAATGGAAAAAAAATTCCCTGGCCTGCCATGCCGAAGCTTATCCTGATATCTGGTATGGGATCTGGAGCGGCCCGGACTCTTATAATTCAATCCTGGCAGATGAGCCCGGACATACATACGTATCTCCTGAAAATGGAGATAACAGCGTATTGAGCGGTATCAACTGGACCGATTTCCCGGTCATGAATATGCATCCCCATGCCTGGCCGCTTTACGATGTCACAAAATTATTGGGATTGGAATTCACACCGGATGGTTTCCGGGTTAATCCTTCATTCCCTGTGGATTATTCCTTCGACAGCCCGTTGATCAGTCTGAAGAAGGAGGGTGATCACCTGCGAGGCACATACAATCCCCTGGTTCCTGGAGAATGGACCATTACCGTTGCAGGATTGAATATTTCAGAATACAGCAAACTCGTGGTCAATGATACAGCTGCCGACCTGAATATTAACGATGAAGGTGAACTCATTTTTAAGGGGGGCAGTACCAGAGAAAAGCCTCTGACCTGGGAGCTGTTAAAATAAATAAAGCCGGATTTAGGTATAGTTTTCTTGGAGGTTCTATCCTTTACAAAATGAGCAAGATAAAGCGCCCGGAGTGTCCTTACTGGCAAAAAAATATATCGTCATTTTGAACAAAAACCGGGATAATTACTTTACAGTATACTAAATCTACTTCAAAATGACATATATTAAGACAGACATTCCTCAACCAGGAATAGTGGAGTTGTTATTCTACAAGGGCCCTACAGGTAAGGCACTTTCGAAACTGGCACAAACGCTTTTGCATGGACCTTCTACTCTGACTTCCGGCGAGCGTGAGTTAATTGCCTCTCATGTATCCGCTCTGAACGATTGTGAATTCTGCCACGAATCTCACAGCGCGTCAGCCAATGCACATTTTGACGACCAGGGAAGTGTGGTAAAATCCTTAAAGACAGGTGTCGATAAAGCCGAAGTCTCCGACAAAATGAAGGCTCTGTTAAAGATTGCCGGGAAAGTGCAGATCAGTGGGAAACAGGTTACTCCTGACCTTATTGAGCAAGCCAAGAATGAGGGGGCCACGGATGAAGAAATACATGATACAGTCCTGATAGCGTCAGCATTCTGCATGTATAACCGCTATGTTGATGGCCTGAATACAAACCTGCCAGAAAAAAAGGAAGATTACGTTGACATGGGCAAACGCATGGCAAATGTAGGGTACAAGTACCCACCGCTGTTCATGAGGAAATTTGTCATTCGTCAGATGAAAAAGAAGTCGTCCGCTAATTAACCAGTTTAATATCATGGCCGTTTTGGTTCCCCTGACCATTAGTAGAAAATGGCTGATCGGAATTATATTTGGTGCCCTGCTAGCTCTTCCATTTTATCTGAAATATTCAAATTCTAAGGCGGAGCAGGAAACCCAAAAGGCGAAAACCGAGAAAGCCATCAATGAGTATGGATTCTATTTTACAGAGGTTTCTAAAGAAACAGGGGTTGATTTTAAACATGAGTCACCCATCCTGGATCCCCAGTTTGAACCTATTATGCCGCAGATAGCTTCCATGGGGGCATCAGTATCTGTTTGTGATTTTAACCGGGATGGCTGGAGTGATTTTTATGTTACCAATAGCAGGTATGGATCTAAAAATGCCCTTTACCAGAATCAGAAAGATGGCAGCTTTCTGGATGTTGCCCCCGAGTTGGGAATTGCAGATCTGAACAGAGAAGGAACCGGAACTTCAATGGGCTCCGTCTGGGCAGACATAGATAATGATGGATTCGAGGACCTTCTGGTCTATAAATGGGGCAAACCGGAATTATTCAGGAACGAAGAGGGTAAAAGCTTTACAAATATTACCGAGAACAGTGGGTTGCCCTTATGGGTTAATTCGAATTCGGCACTCTGGCTTGATTATAATGCCGACGGCTACATTGACCTGTTCCTTGGTGGCTACTTTCCAGAAGATGTGGATCTCTGGAACTTAAAGCACTCGACAGTACTGACGGAAAGTTTTGAATATGCTCAAAACGGGGGGCGCAACTTCCTTTTCGAGAATAAAGGAGATGGCAGGTTTGAGGATGTCAGTCAGGCTGTAGGATTGACTTCTACGCGATGGACACTTGCAGCTGCTTCGGCAGATATCAATGAGGACGGATTCCCGGAATTGATAGTGGCAAATGATTACGGGATTGACGAGTATTACCAAAACGTCAATGGGGAAAAGTTTATTGAAGAGGGTGCCGGCAACAACATTGGCTTTGCTCCCAAAAGCGGGATGAATGTGAGCCTCGGTGATGTACACAATAACGGGCACTTTGGGATTTACATCTCGAATATTACCGAAGATGGTGTCTTATTGCAGGGAAACAACCTCTGGGTCCCGGTCGATGAAGACGGCCAGATTACATATAAGAACCTGGCAGTACCCACCGGTATTGAAAACGGCGGATGGTGCTACGGGGCGCAATTTGGAGACCTGAACAACGATGGTTTCCAGGATCTGTATGTTGCCAATGGATTTATTTCGGCTAAGAAAGGGAGGGATTACTGGTACGACTATTCTAAAGTGACCGGCGGTAATTCATCTATTATTTCAGATGTTAAGAACTGGCCGGCCATGGAAGGAAGGAGCCAGTCGGGTTACCAGAAGAATAAGATATGGATCAACCGTGCAGGTAAATATTTTGATGATGCAGCTCCATATGTGAGCGACAATGAAAGTTTTGACAGCCGTGCTGTAGTGTTTGTTGATCTATGGAACCGTGGTGTTCTGGACGTCATTGTAGCCAATCAGAATGACCGGTTACTGATTTACAAAAACAGTGTCCGGGAGGGAAACGGGTGGATTGAAGTGGAACTGAAAGGTACCCGGTCCAATGCCAGCGCCATTGGAAGTATCGTAAAGGTATACTGGAACGGACAGGTGCAACGGCAGGTGCTTTCCGGAGGGATGGGATTCAGTTCCCAGAATCAGCGGAGATTGCATTTTGGTCTTGGTGCATCTGCGAAAGTCGACAAAATAGAGATTCTCTGGCCATCAGGTAAGAAACAGGATGTGATTGACCCGGCCATAGGAAAGGTAATTGAAATAACAGAGTGACCATCACCATGTCCAAAAAACTACCAGACTCCAGACCAAATATGATTTCCAGGTTCTTTTCGAACATCCCGTTCCGGTATGTGCCGCCTGTTTTTATCACGATCATACTGCTCACGGGGCATTTCACATTTGGCATGCTTGAAAGCTATCAGGCCATTTTGCTTTCGGTGGGATGCGCCATTGCTACGGAATTGCTCCTTTCGAAACTTATACTGGGCAAATGGAAGAACCCTGCCAGTGCCTACATCAGCGGTATCAGCGTGAGTATCCTGATCCGCTCCGTACTTCTATGGCCATTTGCCGTGATTTCCATAGTTTCGATCATGTCCAAATATGTACTTCGCTATCGCGGCCGTCATATCTGGAACCCATCGAATTTTGGTATCAGCTGGTTCCTTTTCTTTGCACCCGCTACCGTAGCCGGGCTGAGTATACAGTGGGGAAACAGCCTCCTGCCCATGCTGGTTATCTGGTGCCTGGGTTTGTTTATTGCCATCAGGGCAAAACGTCTGCATATTACCCTGACCTACGTGGCCGCATTCATCCTGTTTTCATACCTGAGAAGCCTGATAGTGGGTACGGGATTTTTCACCGAGGTGGCCCCGTTGACCGGACCCATGTACCAGTTGTTCATATTCTTCATGATCACCGATCCGGCCACCACCGTGAGTACCAGGAGAGGACGCATCATAGTGGCATTTCTGATCGCCCTGGTTGAATTTGTATTCAGACTTAACCAGATGATCTACGCACCCTTTTATTCTCTGTTCCTTGTGGGCCCCATCGCCTTTCTCATCGATATGATATTGCAGGTAAGACGGGCAGGCAGACCGGAAATTGCATTTCAGGGCAATACACCCTCAACATAGTCCTCCGCATCTCGTGCCTAATACCTGTATTGATTAGGTGATAATAGGGAAATTCCGTAGTTTTATTCATTCTCATGAATAAGTCATTTGCTACGCTTAAACCCGACAAACGCAATCCCCATGAAAAAGTATGGTAAATATTTTCTTCCCGTTGTGGCATGCTTACTGCTTGTACAATGCACTGCCAAATACGAGCAGCCGGAACTTGAAGCTCACAAAGTTAAGATCATTGCCGACGGGAATTACCAGTTTAAGGACCTGAATAAGAATGGCACGGTTGATCCTTATGAAGACTGGCGTCTTCCGGTCGAGGAACGGATCGAAGACCTGGTAAGCCAGATGATCCTGGAGGAAAAGGTCGGTCTGATGTTTCATCCGAATATTGCTGTGCCTGAGGATGGCGTTGTAAATTATGATTTTACGGAGGAGGAACGTGCTGCAATGGAAAAAGCTGAGGAAGAAAGGTATGCCGGTCCCGTTGGTCCGGGCGGCCAGCAACCGGGGGGAGGCAGCATGGCCATGGGTCAGATGAGGAGACAGGCTACGGCAAAATCCTATATTGAAGAGAAGAATTTCCGTAACCTGCTCAACAACGGGGTGGCTCCTCCACGGGAATTTGCTTCCTGGTCGAACGGTATGCAGGAGGTTGCCGAGGGAACCCGCCTGGGGATTCCCATCATGTTCTCCACCGATCCGCGTCATGGCGCCACACTCGGTGCACATGTAAGCGGAAAACAGTATTTCTCTCAATGGCCAAGCCGGGAAGGTCAGGTAGGGATCACCGCCACTCGTAATAAGGAATTGGTAAAAGAATTCGGGGAGGTTACAGCGGAAGAGTACCGTGCCGTGGGACTGCACATGATCCTGGGACCCCAGATTGATGTGATGACTGAACCCCGATGGGGACGAAACATGGGTTGCTTTTCCGAAGATGCCAACCTTACCGCTGAGATGCTGGAAGCATATATGGAGGGGGCACAGGGTGAGCAGGTGGGCCCTGAAAAGATACTGGTGCATCTGAAGCACTGGCCGGGTGCGGGTCCACACAAAGATGGCAGCGGAGAGTGGCTGGTCTACCCGGGGAATAATTTTAACTACCATCTTATTCCCTGGAAAAAAGGGATCGAAAAGGGGGCCCTTGCAGCCATGGGATATTACAGCGGAACTTTTTATGATACGCTCAATGTCAATTATTCCTATCATATGTCCACCGAGGTGCTGTACGACCAATTGAATTTCAAGGGAGCCATCTGCACCGACTGGGGTGTGGTAAGCCGTGGACCGCTGCGTCCGGATCTGCAAGGGAAGACATCACTGAAGGACAATATGGAGATGATCATCAATGCGGGTGTGGACCAGATGGGGGCCGAGACCAATACCCAGATGGTCGTCGAACTGGTCAGGGAAGGGAAAGTGTCTGAAGAACGGATCAATACCGCTGCCAGACACATCCTCCAGTGGCACTTCATGCTGGGATTGTTCGAGGATCCTTATGTGAATCCAGAAGCCGCTGTTCAGATCGTACAGAGTGAAAAGAACCAGGCACTGGGTTACCAGGCACAGCTCGAATCGATCATATTACTGACCAACGAAGAGCTTCTTCCTGCCAGCGAAGGAATAAAACTGTACACCGAGGGTATGGACAATGAGTTGGTGGCAGATTATGCTGCTCTGGTCGAGCAACCGGAGGATGCCGACCTGATCATTGTCCGCACATCCACCCAGGAAGAAAGAAACTTCAGGGGTTTCGGCGGAGGTGGTCCCGGAGGAGGCAATAACGACGGAGAAGAGGATGCGGCTGAACCTACCATGGAGGAGATACAACAGATGATGGCAAACCTGGATCCATTCGCGCCCAGGGAGGTGAACATTGATTTCCCGGCTAAAAGATGGGACCATATCAAGGAACTAGCCTCCACCGGTGTACCTGTTGTGGTGGCTTTCAATCCATCAGGTTCAAGCTGTGTGTTGCCGGCTGATCTGAAGGATGTGACCAAGGCTTCCATCATGGTATTTGACGCACTGGATAATGCCCTGCTCGATGTCATTTTTGGTAAGTTCAATCCAAAAGGGAAACTTCCCTTCGAGATACCTTCCTCCATGGAGGCAGTAAAAAACCAGCTGGAGGATGTTCCCTTCGACTCGGAAAACCCGGCGTTTAAATTTGGTGACGGACTATCCTATTAAACTAAACCATAAAATTATACCAATATGAAAACCAACAGAATTCTTGCCTGCTTGTTTGTATCATTCATTATCTCAGCGGGCTTATCGGCACAATCGGCTGATGATGTAATTAACGATTACATTAAAGCCATTGGAGGTAAAAAGAACCTGAACAAGATCACTTCTTTAAAGATGGAATCACAGATTGAATCCGACATGTTCGAAGCCACGGCAGTTACAACGGTATTAGCCGGTAAGGGATATAAGATGGATATGGAGGTGATGGGTTACCAGATTGCAACCTGTTTTACAGATGAAGCAGGATGGACCACCGATCCCATGGCAGGTACGACTGTGCAAATGCCTGATGATCAGTATAAGATCGGGAAGGGGGCGATCTATGTCGCCGGTCCCTTTGAAAAGTACAAGGATCTGGGCTTAAGTGCCGAAATGGTTGGACGGGCAGATGTAAACGGTGTAAATACATTCCATGTCCGTTTAACAGTGGACGGAACTGACATTGCAACAGATCACTTTTTCGATCCTGATACGCACCTGTTGATTCGCACCAGAGCTGTGGTCGATAACCAGGGTTCAGAAATGGAGGCGGTCACTGATTATAAAGACTACAAAGAGATCGATGGAGGGATCAAATTAGCACATGTCCAGGAAATTGATTATGGGGGCCAGATGAGTATGACCAACACAATCGGGACGGTAGAAGTAAACCTACCAGTTGATCCGGGCATATTTGTCAGTAAATAAACCTTCTGACCTTCTTACAGGAAGGATTTCCCCTATTCCCAGCCATTCTTGATCCCGTGCTGGGCAATATAGCCCATGGCTTCAATATCATAGATCTGGTCATTCTTTATTTTGAAAATATGGGCAGCCGGAAGGTCAAAAGGCCCCCAATTGTTCTCGCGTTCGGTTATTCCGGGCACACCAATGATCTTCATTACTTTCGGTTCTCCATTATGAACGAAGATGGAGTATACAAAAACCAGTCCCATCTCTTCATCCACCGCAATAATGCGTCGGCGGTTAATATCTGATATATAGCTCATTACGCCCGTACTTAACTGTTCACCGCACTTCATCTTCCGGAATACGGAGAAATCATCCTCTGCCGCTTCTTCCAGGGTCTGGGTCTGATCATTTGCAGTTATGGAACCGTTCTCCCGGCGCTGACACTCATCTGCAAATGGTGCTATATCACCATTGTCTTGGACTATCGCCTCGTAATAAGAATTCGCGATCTCCAGCATCTTCTCACGCGGGACCCGTTCCGATTCTTTCACAGGCTCTATCAGATCCGCGCGCACCTGTGACATATTCGGGTTCAGGGGCTGATCTCCCGCGTGAACCACCAGGTGATCTATTTCTGTGATCTTCCAATCCACAACCTTCAACCGTGCTCCCAGGATAGTGGGCTTGCTGTTTTCTTCAATTACTCCCAGGAAAGCCACCTGGCCCGCTTCCGGATCAGCCACAAAAATCCTGAAATCAGTTGTCCCGCCCGTCGCCGTTTCCCAGAGTCCCTCCCCGACCTGCATCACCTGGGTGTTCTCAACAAATTTCACATCGTCTGAAAACGCTAGGCCTGAAGGATCATTCCTGCCCAGTGCTGCCAGGTATTGATCCATCAGGTCCACCAGGTCCTGGCGGTCCATCTTCCGGGTACAACCAGCAAGTCCAGTGAATCCTACGGCTAGGATCAGAATCCAGATTTCAAATGCTTTTTTCATGGTTTGTCTTTATAGAGTATTATTTTTGAAATTTAGCAAATAACCCGGGCTCGGCAAAAAGCCGGGAACCGTAAAAGCGAATGAGATGGCAAGAATATTTATAACCGGGTCATCAGATGGTCTGGGCCAGCTGGCAGCCAGGAGACTGGTCGAAGAAGGTCATCAGGTGGTGTTGCATGCGCGAAATGATAACCGTGCGGAATATGCGCTAGGCCACGTTCCGGGGGCCGAAAAAGTACTGATTGCAGAACTTTCAGACATGGAAGAGACCAGAAGATTAGCAGAAGAGGTGAATGCCCTGGGCAGGTTCGACGCCGTTATTCACAATGCCGGAGTCTACCAGGCACCACCCCAGGTGATCTTACCGGTAAACACGCTTGCTCCATACATACTGACCTGCCTGATCCAAAAACCTGAGCGGCTGGTCTATCTGAGTTCGGGATTGCATATGAGTGGAAACCCGGACCTTAAGCATATGGACACGGACCGCACAAGTTACTCTGATTCCAAATTGCACGATTTGATACTGGCCAAGGCAGTAGCACGAAAATGGCCGGATGTGTATTCGAATGCAGTGGAACCCGGCTGGGTTGCCACTAAAATGGGAGGTCCGGGTGCACCGGACGACCTGCAGAAAGGCTTCGAAACACAGGTATGGCTTGCTGTAAGTGAAGATGCCATGATAAGCGGTCGTTACTTTTTCCACCAGAAAGAGAAACGTTATCAGAAAGCGGCTGATAATATCGGTCTGCAGGAACAATTCCTAGAAAAATGTGAGCAAATCACTGGTGTACAGTTCCCTGCTTGATTATCAATCAAAACAATTTCACAAATGACTGGGACCTTGCCAGCCTGTATGACTATAAGCCCTACATCGAGCTTTTGAAGTTTGAGTGAAGGATTCCCAAACGTAATCGAATTTATCCTTAAACGAAAGTACTCGCTTTGAGTCAAAATCGTACATTTATGTTTTTGATGGATGTGATACGAATTCCTGTAATCTCAATAGTTGTATCATTAAATCCAGTAACAATAGAGTCGATTTGAAGAAGAGGTTTGTCATTGAAGTCAAAGACCTTGTTAAAAGGTATTCTGGCGTTCCGGCTGTGAATGAAATATCCTTTAATGTCCTTGAAGGGGAGATTTTCGGTATGGTGGGACCTAATGGTGCTGGAAAGACAACCACCATCGAGTGTATCGAAGGTCTGCGGCATCCCGATACAGGTATGGTGAAGGTACTGGGAATGGATCCCAGGCGAAATGGCTATGCATTGAGAGAAAAGATCGGTATACAGTTGCAGGAATCAGCACTTCCCGACCGGATTAAAGTGTGGGAAGCCATGGAAATGTTTGCTTCTTTTTATCCAAAAACTGTGGATGGGAATGATCTTCTGGAAAAGCTGGGATTGATTGAAAAGAGAAAAACGGCCTTTACCAAGCTATCAGGCGGGCAGAAACAACGACTCTTTATTGCGCTTGCTCTGATCAATGATCCGGAGGTAGTATTCCTGGATGAATTAACCACAGGTCTGGATCCCAAAGCACGCAGGTCCATCTGGGATCTGGTGTTGGGCATCCGGGACCGGGGTAAAACTGTATTTCTCACAACTCATTTCATGGAGGAGGCTGAACGATTGTGCAACCGGGTAGCGATCATGGATCAGGCTAAGATCGTGGCTTTGGATACACCCTCAAATCTGATCAGCTCGTTGAGCTCAGAATACCGCGTGGTGTTCAATGTGCAGGACACACTGGATAAAACCAGGTTTAAAAAGATCCCTGCTGTGTCGCGGATCGAACAGGTGGATGAACAGGTGACTATCTATGGCAATGAAGAGGGTCTTCTTATCGGAATTGTGAACGCTCTTGAGGCGGGAGAAATCCGTTTCCGAAGCCTCAGGACGGAACAGCCAACACTGGAAGATGTATTTCTGACAATGACAGGAAAACAGATGCAGGAATCATGAGAAAGTTATCCATTATATGGAAAATGACTGTCATAGAGACAAAATTGTTCCTCCGGGAGCCAATGGCTGCATTCTTTACGCTTGCCTTTCCGCTGATGATGCTATTTCTCTTTGGAGCGATCTATGGGAATGAACCTAATGAAATGTTTGGCGGCCGGGGGATGATGGACGTATCTGTTCCTGCTTATATGGCAATGATCATCGGATCTGTAGGCCTTCTTTCAATAGCCATCCGGGTAACTTCATACCGCGAAAAAGGAATCCTCCGTCGTTTCAGGTCGACTCCACTTCGTCCCCATGTGATCCTGCTGGATACAGTCCTGGCGAATTTTGTTATGACATTACTTGGAACTGCAATCCTGATTATCGCTGCAAAACTCATGTATAACCTTCAATTTGATGGGAATGCTTTGTTATTCCTTGCAGCATTTATACTCTCCTCCTTAAGCTTCTTTTCACTTGGATTTGTCATTGCCAGTGTGGCCTCTACTACACGTGTTGCCCAGGTTGCAGGTATGGTCCTCTTTTATCCCATGCTCTTTCTTTCCGGAGCTGCCATTCCACTGGAGGTTATGCCCGAGACAATTCAAAAAGTAGCCAGTTATCTTCCTCTGACCTATGTTGTTGACATCCTGCAGGGAATGTGGTTCGGTGAACCCATTTCCGGCCACCTGACCGAAGTGCTAGTTCTGGGTGTCACCCTCATTGCCGGTTTACTCATCTCAGCACTAACCTTCCGGTGGGAGTAAAGCCGAAAACTAAACCGAAAACGTTTTGATACACTCATATTGTTGATGCTTTATTTCTACTCAGGCAAGCAATTAGTTACAGCGGAGCATTTTCCACTCCACCCAGATTATAGACTTTGTCTTTAACCCATTTTGCCCATGCCAGTGGCCGCATTGATTTATCGAAAGTTTGCCAGGGGATAGGCTCACCAATGGTGACAGTAATGTGCTTTCCGCGGTGCTTATATGTTTCATCTATTAAATAGAGCATCTCGATGTTTGCTTTAATACCAATAGAGTTCCTGAACCTGTATAAGCGATAAAAGAAATTCGAATTTTCACCTCCCATGTGCATAGGGATGATGTCTCTCTGATAATGTTTTGCTTTATTGATAAAGCTTTTTTTCCATTCAAGGTCCATAACCTGTCCCTTGATCTTCCGGCTTACCAGTCCAGATGGAAAAGTCAGGATTTGTGTTTCGGATTTGAATGCAGTATCAAATTGCTCTGCCATTTGGGAGCCCTGTTTACCATGCTTATTAACCGGGATGAATACGCCATGAAGGTTCTTCAGGTTCATAAGGAGGTCGTTCACAAGACATTTATACTGATCCTTACCATATTTCTTCCCAATTATAACCATGGCAATATGACCATCCAAGCCGCCCCAGGGATGGTTGGCTGCAAAAATGTATCTTCCATTATCAGGCAGCTTTTCTTCTCCGATTACTTCAATCGACAGATTGAAAAACTTGATCATGGCCACGCTGAAATCGTAACCTTTCAAATGACCATAATCCCTTATAATCTCATTGACAAGATCCTGGTGAGTTACTCTTCTTAAGTATCTGTATATGAATCCGGGGATCCACCTGGCCAGTTTCGGATTTTTATCGTAAAACAAATCCTTTACATCAATTTCCTTAAAGCTCCTGCTTTTGTCTGCTACCATTTCTTCTCTTTATTGATCCTGGCATCAAAAGTATAAAAGAAACAGAAATTATTTGTTGGAGAAAACAGCCAGAAAGTACTTAGTTGCCAATAAAAGGCAATGCTGGTTGCTAAAACAAGTTTGGCTCGCGAATAGGTATAAAAAAAACCGGGAATTTCTTCTCGGGTTTTAATTTATTCTGTGGTCTGGACGGAACCGCAACCCTTTTTCCACTATTTTCTGCTATTTTCCTTATTTTACCTCCTAGAGAGGTTAAATAACGAGGCTCTCATGGCAAATGAGGGAAGATCTTGACAATCTTTGTTAAGTAAAACCAAAAACCAATCCGAAAACATACCACTGATAAGTTTATGTTTCTATGGCACCTCCGATCATTTTAAGGTGTTCCCTAAATGTATAGGAAGAATCAATTATGCTCTCTTCCAAATACTTATCAAATCGGAATTGATTATATAGCGATTCTCCATTTTTTACCTTTTCTACCTGGTCTCTTTCTGTTTCAAATATTTTTCCAGCTATATCTAATATCTCTTTTATTTGGGCTTTTTCGATAAAGATGACTCCGTCATCATCTGCAATAACAAAATCATTTCTGGAAACTAAGAAATCTCCAAAACGGGCAGATACTAAAGATTCCATTTTTCGTTCATCAAGACGTCTGGGTCCGCACGGATGAGCTCTATAACTAAAAACAGGTAACTCAATATCAGATAACTGTTTGGAATTTCTATGCACACCCCATAAAATAATTCCTGAGATACCACTTATGTTTGCTTCTATGGCAGTCAAATCACCAATACACGCTTCATCAAGCCTCCCTCCGTTATCAATTACCAGAACATCTCCATTTTTAGCCTGATGTATGGCTTCGAGAATAATATCAACACTACCATAGTGTCTAACAGGTTGTATATTACCGTATAAGACTGTTCCAGGTATTATTGGCCTTATTCCAAAATGAGCAACCCTGAAATCATTTTTTAATTTTAAGCAAGCATCAGCAATCTGAGGAGTTGAAAGATCCTGTATGTTGAATTTTTTCATGATTTAATAATATTTCATTTCTAGTGGCAATTGTTTACTTCATAGTTTTTTGTTTATGGTACCAGTTCAGGGCTTTCACATTACTTCCACAGGTAGACATGCTGCACCAGCGTCGCGTTCCATTTTTTGAAGAGTCAAAGAAAATCCAACCGCAATTCAGACATTCTCTGATTCTACTATGATCAGCAAACAGCACTAAATCATATGCATCTTTCAATATGGGGGCAGTGACCAGGAAATAACTATCCTCGGGATAGTTCCATTCTTCAATATAACTGTTGCCCATGAGAGATACTTTCAAATGAGAAAAGTAATTTGAGATGATATCATTGAATTCTGTCAGATTATCTTCAGGTATTGTTTCATCTCTTGCAATGCAGGTAAATAACTTATAAAGAACTTCTCGTAAGTAGATTGCTTCAGCAAGAATCTCACTTCCTTCAAATACCCTGCTCTGGATATTTTTTTTCAGAGATTTCACCCTATCTGAGTTCAAGATACCCGCTCTATGGGCCCATTGAAATAAGTCATCCAAAGATTGAAGATAATCCTCCCATGGTTCATTGAACCTGTTATATATTGTATTGATGTAATTAAGGCAGAGTTTACCTCCATCAAATCGAATCGTGTCAATATTTGATATTTTTACCATTTATATTTGTTTTAATAGTAAAATTGAATAACTTTACCCTCTAAATATAGTTTACCGGTAAAGGTAATATATGGTGACATATCTTCCAAATAAAAATTCTCTGTGGAAACTCATTCCGGCATTTGGTGCTGTATATCTCATATGGGGATCTACCTACATGGCTATAATGATTGCTTTAAAATGTTTCCCCCCCTTTACATTATTGGGTTTGCGGTTCCTAATTGCCGGTCTCCTACTCCTTGGTTGCTGTAAACTGAATGGTGAGGAGATCCCTCCAATGCGAAATATCATCAGAATATCATTCACCGGAATTCTATTGCTTTTCTTTGGAAGCGGGTCCGTTATTTGGGTTGAGCAACATATTGACAGTAGTCATACCGCCATAATCTGGGCCACATTACCGATTTGGTTTGTTCTCCTGAATAAGAAGCTTTGGCCAGCCTATTTCCTGAACATAAAAAGTATTGTCGGACCAGTTGTTGGGTTTATTGGCGTCATACTCCTGATCGGCAACGGGAAAGAATTTGATCCCAATAACAATAAGGTATTAAGCTACATCATCGCATTCTGCGGAACGATCATATATGCAGCTGGTTCACTATACATGAAATACAAACCGGTAGAAAGCAGTCCCATTTTAATAGCATCCGTTCAATTGATTTCAGCAGGTCTGTTATCCCTGATAGTAAGCTTAATGCTCCATGAACCACAAAGTGTTAATGTTGGCAACATAACGTCAGATTCAATCCTATCCTTAATATATCTAATAATAATGGGATCCATGATCGCCTATCTTTCATATGTATGGTTGATCTCACGTATATCACCGGTTGTTGTAGGTACATACACTTATGTGAATCCAGTCATTGCCGTTATTCTTGGCCGGGCTGTGTTGTTTGAACCTGTTACATCTTTACAGGTAATCTCATTATTTCTAATACTATCTGGGGTGTCCCTGAGCAATATATACAAACCAAAACTTTAAGACATGATAGCAAGAATGTGGCAAGGTCAAGTACCTTCAGAAAAATCAACACAATACCACGAATACGTGAGACTAACTGGATTGAAGGACATTTTCGTTGTTGATGGGAATATTACAGCCTACTTATTCTGTAGAAACGAAGGTGATGTAACACATTTCTTCGTACTGTCAATCTGGAGAGATCTGGAATCGATCATAAAATTCGCAGGTGAAGATTATGAAAGAGCGAGATACTACCCGGAGGATGATAAATTCTTATTGGAACTGACACCATATGTAGAACACTACGAAGTGCGTGAACCATAGCAATGATTATTTGATAAAAAATTTCAAAACTGTAATAAAAATCAAGATGATAGATCCAGGATGGGTAAATCGATACCTCAAGGCAAATCAAGCAAGGTTTATGGATGAACTGATTGGTCTTCTCAGTATTCCGTCAATCAGCACTACATCTGATCATCATGAGGACTTGACCAATTGTGCTTGTCAGGTGAAAAAGCTTTTACTCAAATCTGGTTGTGGATATGCTGAAGTTCTAAATACCTGCGGGAATCCTATAGTATACGGTGAAATAATATCGGGACTAAACAAGCCGACTGTCTTGGTATACGGTCACTATGATGTTGTACCGTCAGATTCGAATCATCTTTGGAAAACAGATCCATTCAATCCTTCAATAAGGAATAATAGAATTTATGCAAGGGGTGCTTCCGATGACAAAGGTCAATTCATGATGCATTTGATAGCTACTGAGATTCTTACCAAAACAAATAGACTAAACACGAATATCAAATTCCTAATTGAAGGAGAAGAGGAGATCGGATCACCAAGTCTGAGGTCATTCCTGAAAGAGAATAAAGAACTTTTAAATTCAGATATAGTAATTATTAGTGATGGCATCATGCAAAGCAAAGAAGCTCCATCATTAGAAACAGGGTTTAGAGGATTCTGCGCACTGGACATAGATGTGATAGGGGCAAACAGGGAATTACATAGCGGAGGATTTGGTGGTATTATTGCAAATCCTATCGCCGTATTATCAAAAATGATAGCCTCATTGCATGATGATCGAAATCGCATTTGTGTCCCGGGATTTTATGATAATGTCCTGAGCATTTCCGATGTAGAAAGACAAACTCAGAATTCATTAATTGATGAAGAAGAGTTAGCCGTTCAACTAGGGGTAAAAGAGTTTTGGGGTGAAGAAGGTTATAGTTTGACCGAAAGAACTACGATCAGACCCACGCTGGACGTGCATGGTATTTTGGGCGGATATACAGATACGGGAATAAAATCGATCATACCATCCAGAGCCCAGGCCAAAATATCATCACGGTTAGTACCCAATCAATCGTCTTCAATGGTTTTAACATTAATCGCAGATTATTTGGAGTCTATTGCTCCACGTTCAGTTGAGATAAATATAGGTTACCACCCTGGATGTGAACCCTACACAGTTGACATAGACAATCCGTTTTTTAAGATTACAGTAAAAGCCATAACGGATGTCTTCAAAAAGGGTCCAATATTAAGAAAAGACGGGGGTAGCCTTCCTCTTTGTTTTTGGATTGAAGAGGAATTAGGAATTAAAAGTGTTCTGATGGGATTTGGACTTCAGGAAGATAACATGCATGGTCCAAATGAAAGTTTTGACCTTGACCTCTTCAATTATGGAATTAAATCCGTAATTAGATTTCATGAATATGTTGGAAATATGGATTTCAAATAGGTCAAATTAAAAACAAATTATTCAAGTGGAAACTCTACGTGCTCACCAAACAAGCTTGACTCGCAGTTGGCTATGAAAAAACCCGGGAATTTCTTCCCGGGTTTTGATCGATTATGCGGTCTGGACGGGACTCGAACCCGCGACCTTCGGCGTGACAGGCCGACATTCTAACCAACTGAACTACCAGACCTTATTTTATTGATGGCTATGGGCCTTAAATGCGTGGCAAAAATAGAGGATTTTTTTGATTAGACAATACAATAATCCTAAATTTTTATGGTAATACAGGACCTATGGATAAATATAGTGGATCCACTCAATTACCCTGTCTGGCCAGGTAGAAAGGTGCCCCTGACCGATGGCCAGCGAAAAGCCATGACCCCCGTAAGGATAGATATGCATTTCCGCTGAAACTCCCTTCGCTCTCAGTGCCTCGTAATAAGCAAGGCTGTTCTCCACCGGCACAGCTGTGTCATCATCCGCATGTATTAAAATGGCCGGTGGGGTATCCTCGGTGACTTGAAGTTCATTGGAGTAATATCTTACAAGTGACTCATCGGCATCCTCACCCAGCAGATTAATCCTGGAGCCGGAATGCTGGAACTCCTCAGTAAATGTGATCACCGGGTAAACGAGCACCGAAAAATCGGGTCTGCAACTCACCCGGTCTACGGGGTCGGAACTGGTCGGATCACCCCCATCAAAATGTGTGGAAAGTGTTGATGCCAGGTGCCCACCAGCCGAGAAACCCATGATCCCTATCTTTCCCGGATCGATATTCCACTTTTCTGCATTAAACCGTACAAGTCTCATGGCCCTTTGTGCATCCAGGAGGGGCGATTTATAGGGTACAATGTTGCTTTTTGAACCGGGCAGCCTGTATTTCAGAACAAAGGCAGTAATTCCCCGGGAGTTGAGCCAGCGGGCGATGTCACTTCCTTCCCAGTCATAGGCCAGGATGGAATATCCTCCGCCGGGACAGACAACTACAGCCTCCCCGGTGGCATTCTTTTTGGATGGCAGGAAAATAGCAATGTCAGGCTTTTGCACATTTCTGACCCTTACAATATCGGAGGTATCCCAGATGGTTACCTCGCCGGTCTCCCTGTAATTGGGCGGATCCGATTCCCAGAGTGGTACAATCTGGTTCTGAGCAAAAACGGGAGCAAGAATGGAAATGATGAAAAGTGTGAAAAGGAGTTTTTTCATTGTCGGGTGTGTTTGCTATGAAGGATTCTGAACAATAAAGATAAAATGTTTACCCGGACTTCGAAGGATCAGTTTATCATTCTTTTCTTCAATTTTGAATTCACTCCACAGACCTGTCAGTATCTCCAGTACAGTGATCTCCAGTCCGGACATTTCAGCTCCCGTATCAAGTTCCACCTCTCCTGCATCTGGAAAATAGACCAGGTAATCTTTCCCCGGCACCGCCCTGCAGTAGGCTTCATTCTCCTCCCTTTGAGAAAGCAGATCATTATGAGGTTCTGCATTGAAAAAATCGATCCGGTTCGTAGCCGAACGAATACTCCGGATCACTGCCCGTGCAGTGTCCCCCAATCCCAGCCCGGACTGAGGCCGGTGAAACCTCACTGCGGCAGAGCCAAATAGTGTGCTCCGTATAAAACTCTGGATACCGTTCTGTGTTCCGCCCCCGTATTGTCCCTGGTCGCTGCCGTAGGTTTTAATATTGTTAACAGGCCGCAGGTTCCCGGCTTTCCTTAATTTTTCAATCTGACGCAAGCCGTTATCCCACTGATTCTGACCGATCTGATGGTTGTTCTGGGATATCTCAACAAAAGAGTAGATCTCCGGGTGATCAAAACTCTCCCTGTGAGAAATATGGTCCAGATCCCACGGATCCCACATCTCCGTTACATGCACCACCCTATCCTTTTCAGCAGCCTTTTTCTGTATGTACCCGGACCAGAATTTTCCCCACTCGGAAGTGACCGAAGTCTCGTTGTCGATGCAGTAAAGCACATTGTCATAGTCCAGTGTATAGGAGAGCAGTTTATCCACAAATAGTTGCTGGTACTGAAGCACGGGCATGTTGTTCTGATGAGCGGGGACGGACCAGAAAAAGGGGTTATCACAGTAGGTGGGGTGCGTTTTGACTTCCAGGGGCAGTTTTGTTCGCCCGGCTGTATAATTGGAATTGTTCTTAGGATTGAACGGGTTAACATCCCAGTTCTCCCTGTAGAAATCAAAGGTTGCCCACACCTCCACCTGCACGATGATTGCCCTCTCCGACGTAAGCTCCAACAGCTCCCTGAAACGTCTCCAGTACTCGGGATTCCAGCGGTTCAGATCATGCTTACCCGTTTCGGTGTTCAGGTAAAATGGCCAGACATTCCCGCTATCCCTGCCCGACATGGTATTTCTCACATAGTTCCCGCCTACTGAAACGAGAAGGTCCAGCTGTTCTTCCAGTGCGGGAACCTGGAACAGGTTATCTTCATCTGATCCTCCGAGTAACAGGACCGGTTCGCCGTGGTACTCCCAGTACTGGGGAAAGTCGTGACTGATCCTTATATCATTTCGGTTTTGAGCAGTTACCTCACTTGTACAGTAAAAATAACCGAGGAAGACAAAAAGAAATAACAGTTTTTTCATTTCGGTATAGCGTAGGTTGGCTCTTAAATTTAACCACAGTTTTTGACAAAGAGATCCCTTCGTACAGGAAATGACCGTAAATTTGAATTTTATCACCCCGGAGCTATCTTGTGAAACATGGATTTGTCGTTCACTCCATTTAAACCTGATTTCGAACTCCTGCTGAAAACGCTCAGGCGGGAACCGGTTGAGCGTCCTGTTCTTTTCGAATTTATGCTGAACCTGGATATCTGCAAGGAGGCAGCGGGTCATTTTAAAGATACCGAACCTGGAACTCTGGATTATTTCAGGATGATCGTTGAGGCTTTTGGCAATCTGGGGTATGATTATGCACCGGTTTACACCTGGAAATCGGGCCTCTTTTCCTTTCCCAAAGGGGAACAGGAAACGCTCTCCAGCCGTTCCCAGAACCAGGGAGCGATCATCACCGACCGGGAAAGCTATGAAAGTTATTGCTGGCCGGATGCCCGTACTGCCAACTATGATATTTACCAGGATCTCGAACCATACCTCCCGGAAGGAATGAGATTGCTGGGTTTCAGTAATGGAGGCGTGCTGGAGAATGCCACCGATCTGGTCGGCTTCGAAAACCTCTGTATGATGTACCTGTCGGACCCGGAGTTGACCGGCGAGATCTTTAACAGTATTGGGACAAAGCTGGTGGAGTTTTATACCATTGTGGCATCCATGGAATCAGTGGGCGCCTGCATCGTTAACGATGACTGGGGATTCAAAACCCAGACCATGTTTCCGCCGGAGATGATGAAGTCATATGTGTTCCCTTATACCCGTAAGATCATCGAGGTGATACACAGGCAGGGTAAACCTGTCATCCTTCACAGCTGTGGCAATCTGAAAGAAATAATGGATGTGATCATCGACGATTTGAAACCGGAGGCCAAACACAGTTTTGAAGATGAGATCATCCCGGTGGAAGAAGCATACAAACTGTGGCATGAACGTATTGCCATCCTGGGAGGTATTGACATGGATTTTCTCTCGAGAAGAGATCCCCAAGAGGTGTATCTCAGAGCCAGGAACCTGCTTGAACTTACTTCAGACACGGGTGGTTATGCCCTGGGATCTGGAAACAGCATCCCGGACTATGTCCCGGTAGAAAACTACCTGGCCATGATCCGGGCTGCTTTAGAATTCAGGGCTTAAGTATTCGCTGTTGCCTTGCTCTTTCTGCGATACCGGATAAACAACCATACGGCAAAAAGAACGAACTGAACGACTCCGGCCAGCATTAACCATTCTGCCAAAGGCCGCTTATCAGGACCAAAGGGGAATAGATAGGCACCGATCAGAATGCAAATCACTCCAACAACAGGAAGACTCCAGAACTTGACTTTAAAATAACTGTTCATAATGAAGATATTTGGTTTAACATCTACTATCAGGTCCCGCTCCGATACAGGATGCTGCTAATCCTGCGGCCAGTTCGACCGGTGCGATAAGTGCTGTTAACCTGCATACCCAGCTGCCCTCACAATCACTGACGGTGCACTTCATGCAATTAGACCAGCTACTCTCCTTTCTGCAACAGTTGGCTGAGATGCCCTTTTCGGTCAAATCCTGGCTTTCTTCAGATAAAGTTAAGGAATAAACAGCTTTATTGAAACTTTTTACTTGTTCATTTTCAAAAACTTTTAACTCTCCCACGTTATTTTGGTCGTCCAGTTTCAGCGAAAAGTATTCGCGGTCGTCCATGGTTTTTAGCTCAAAAAACATCAGTCCTCCTTCCACCGGACTAAAGTGGGCCATACTGACCTGGTAGAGCCCTTCGGTTTCATAGAGTATAAGCGTTTGTTCAGGATCACGGGTGGGAATGGAATACATGATCACCCCGGTGTGATTAAAGTGAAATTTCTGCGCTTCACCGATCATCAGGAACTCCTCGTCCACGCCGTCTGCCAGGGCCGCACGGACGATTTGTTCACGCTCCTGGTTATCCCCAAGTAATTCGATCCGGTAAATATGGTTGTCATAGAAATATGGACTAACTTCATCCATCAGTGATTTGTCCTCGTATATAAGAACATTTGAAGTTCGATCTTTCGATCCCTGGATTTCATCATCTTTTGTGCAACTAAATGCCACAAAAAGAATAATCCCTGTCAGCAACAGGGAGGCAAATAAATATTTCCTTTTCATCATAAGTTTTTTTGGTTGATAATTGAAAATGCAGGCCTGTTTGATGGTTAATGTGACAACCATCATGCTGATAGGCTAATCACCTGCATTTCTCCAAAAAAACTTAAAAAATGGGGCTACTCGAAGTAATTCTTATCCGGATTTTATTTCATTGATGTGACGATCACATAATTTCCCGAGCCGGTGTTGACCACCGTTTTTCCATCCAACTCTTTATAATCCACTCCTGAACCGGTCAAAACCGTGCTGTTGATCTCAATATGGGCAGGACTGCCCGGGATATGGATAGATGCAGTTGAATTGGCCGGGATTTCAACGTTCATGGTCAGTTTATCACCATCCAGTTCCCAGCCTGAATCAATTTCGCCATACAGGCTTTTGTGGACCGCTCTGGCGAAAGTCAGTCCTCCACCCGGCCTGGGATCGATAATAACATGTTTGTAACCGGGATGCTGCTCATCAATGCCAATCCCCGCTACCACCTGGTACATCCATTTCCCTATGGCCCCATACGAATAATGGTTGAATGAATTCATTCCCGGATCCTGGAAAGTGGAGTCGGGTTTCTGTCCGTCCCAACGTTCCCAGATAGTCGTGCCACCCATGGTCACCGGGTAAAGCCAAGAGGGGTACTCCTTCCGGTTGAGCAACATATAGGCCAGGTCGTTCCTGCCTATCCCTGTCAGGGTAAGTGAAATCAAAGGCGTACCCAGGAATCCGGTAGTGATATGCCCGAATTCCTCCACATCACCTGCCAGAAAATTTGCACTCTTTTCAGCAGTCTCTTTATCCAGCATATCAAAGGCCAGAGCCAGTGTATAGGCGGTCTGGGTATGCGACACCAGGCGTCCGTTGGGGGTGACAAACTCTTTGTAAAACGCCTCCTTGATACTCTCCGACAACTTACCATAATACGTTGCATCGTCCTCATATCCTAAAATGGAAGCTACTTTGGCCACAATATTGGAAGAATAGGAATAATAGGCTGTTGCTATGAGGTCTTTAAGTGTATAGGCTCCCATATAGTCAGACCTGGTGGAAGCGAATGACAACCAGTCTCCAAAGTGCGGATCTCCATCCCAGATCAAATCCTCCCCCGCACGCTTTTGCATGTAACCAATCCACTTCTTCATGCTTTCGTATTGATTCTCCAGTACCGAAATGTCCCCGTAATCCAGGTATATGTCCCAGGGAATCATGACACAGGCATCAGCCCATCCCGTTGCCCCGCCATGGCCAAGGATATTGGGGATCACGTGTGGAATACTGCCATCTTTATCCTGATCGGCAGCCATGTCTTTTAACCACTTGGTATAGAATGTGGCGGCATTCATATTGAAACAGGCGGTGGGCGCAAATACCTGGGCATCTCCTGTCCATCCGAGCCGTTCGTCGCGCTGCGGACAATCGGTGGGTACATCCAGGAAATTCCCTTTTAGTCCCCACACGATATTGTGCTGCAACTGGTTGATCAGCGTATCGGAACAAACAAAGGTGCCTGCAGGTTCCATTGCCGAATGGATCACCATTCCCCTGATCTTATCGGAAGTAAGCTCCCCCGGATAGCCTGATACCATCACGTAGCGGAAACCCTGAAAGGTAAAATGAGGCTCGAACACCTCGGGACCTCCTCCACTCAAATAGTAGGTGTCAGTAGCTTTTGCAGCACGAAGATTGTCATAGTACATGTGTCCCTCCTTATCCAGTACCTCGGCATGTCTTAAAGTAACCATATCACCTTTGTTCCCTGAAGCTTCGATCCTGATCCAACCCACCATATTCTGTCCCATATCCACCAGCCATCCCTCCTCTCTCTTCTCAATGCTGATGGGTTCAAGCTGATTCACAATTTTTACCGGGGGGCCTTCAGGTGCAATCAGGATCTTTTTAGATACCTCGATCCTGTTCACCTTATCCCAGCTGCCATCATCATACCCGGCCATGCTCCAACCTGTCAGCTCTTTACCGGCATCATAGATTTCTCCATTGTATATATCCGATTCCAGTATCGGGCCGGTTGCAGCCTTCCAGCTTTCATCTGTAGTAATGGTTTCACTGGTCCCGTCACTATATTCCACGATGATCTGAGCAATGGCTGCCAGTTTTTCACCCCAGTTATTCCTGTTGTCACCCCAGCCCAGAGTACCCCTGAACCAGCCGTCTCCAAGTATGATCCCGATGGCATTCTGGTTCTGAAACAGCTGAGATGTAATATCATAGGTCTGATACTGTAACCTGGTGTTATAACTGGTCCAGCCCGGTGTAAATTCCTGATCACCCACTCTTTCACCGTTTAATTCAACCTGGTAAAGTCCATGGCAGCTGATATACAGCCTGGCCTTCTTGATGGCTTTGCCTATGCTGAACTCCTTCCTGAGATAAGGGGAAGGATTCGATTTTTTCAGATCCTCATCCCATGCCGGTGTGATCCAGTCTGCTTTCCAGCCGGCATCCTCCAGGATTCCCATCTCCCAGTATGCCGCTTCGCTCCATTTGCTTTTTTTGCCATGATTGTCCACAACCCTTACCTGCCAGTAAACCCGCTGGCTGGAGCTGAGAGGTTGCCCTCCATACTTGATATGAACGCTCTGCTGGGAAGATATCTTTCCCGAATCCCATATCAGGTTCTTCCCCCCGGAGAGCTCGACCAGATCTGCCGCCGCACGTATCTCATAGGACTCCTGCATGGTATTGTACTGATCCGATTGAATGATCCAGCTGAGCCTGGGTACCGGGTTATCGATCCCGATGGGATTGAATTTATAATCAGATTTAAGTGAAGTGACCTTTGTTTCAGCTGATACAGATACCATAAGTGCCAGGAACAGGCCGGTTAATAATTGCTTGTGGATATTCATGCGTTGGATGTTTGTTTGATGACAAATAAATATAGCTCAAATTTCTTAATAGCCCGGAGCCTTATACCCTGCAGCTGCATCATCGATCACAACCACCCAGTCGGGTCCGCCCTGACCCTCCATGATCAGATCATCCCAGTTTGAAAAGCGAAACTCACCGGTGTTTTCCATCACACCCTGGAGGAAAGCCTGACCATTCTTCGGATTATACCACCACACCTTAATTTTCTCTCCGCTGATCACGCTGGTATTGATAGTAAAACTCCTGTAGTATGGAAGGTAGACCATTATGTACGTCGCATTCCCGTCATCCAGGGTCCCATCCCGGGTAACCTGGATATGATCGCTGGCGAAGGAAGGGTTGTCCCCAAGCAGTATGCCCTGGTCCGGAATACGTGTCAGAAAAGGCCTTGACTCCATGAGCCTGCGAAGATATACCAGCTGGCCGGCACCCGGACTCTCCAGCGCCTTTTCCCACGGGCAGTTGGGCCAGATCCTTCCCATTTCATTATCACGGTTCATCTGCCATACATTGTTGTTTCCGTATGTATGACCAAAAGCACCTGCAAAAACTGACCAGTATGCCTGTTTCCTGACCTCATAGTCATCATGGCGCGGGTTGGCCGGGTTGAACCAGATCCCGATCTCCTCATAGGATGGTTCGCCATCGATAACCGGTTCTGGAGGATCCAGCATATAGTCACTGAAGATCCAGTCATACACATTAAATGAAGGTGCCTGGTGACCGGTCTGTACCATATTGAAATCGAGCCACGGACTCTCATGCAACCAGGTTGAGCTCGTCTGTTGTCCGCGGGGATGATAGGTCATCAGGTGGGCTCCCGACTCTCCCTCACCTATACCAAGTGCAAGTGCATTCCAGGTGTCTATCTGCGGACCTGCAGGCCAGTCGCCTCCCAGGACCCACACAATATTCGGCGCATCTTTGTACCTCTCTCCCAGGAACTTACCGTAGATGTAGGCATTACCGGGATCGATCACGGTCGTATTATTATAGAGCGGATGCGATCCCGGAACTACGTAGCGTCCCCAGGTTGGCAGAAGCGCCAGTACCAGCCCAAATTCTTCTGCTTTCTGCACGGCATAATCCACCAGTTCAAAATAAGCTACATTGGGTCGCTCCGGGTCAAAATCCTCAAATGGAAGATTGCCTTCCATATTGGGGAAGGTGAGGCCATCGATCTCACTCAGTATCACAGCCTGAATGACCGTGAACCCCTTCCCTGCCCTGTTTCGCATATAATGTACCATCTCCTCACGGTCGAGCCTGTGAAGCATCTCCCAACCCGTATCACCCAGCCAGAAAAAGGGATCACCATTTTCGGTTACCAGGTATCGGTGGTTATCAGAAACCTGCAAAAACTGAGCTGACAGGGAGGCCATCAACATAAGGATCAACAGACCCAGGAATATTTTCCGGAACATCCTAAAACGATTTATTTGTTTACGTGCAATCAAAAGATCAGCTGGCTGGTTCAGGTCCGTATATGATGATATTGTTCAGATCGATCCTGTATCCTTCCCGGGGATCTTTCCAGACCACCTTTACGCTGTGATCCCCGTCTTCCAGGTTGTACCTCCAGGTCAACTCATGGCGCCTTGCCTGGAAACTGGTTGGAAGAACAGCCTCCTCCATAAGTGTACCATCCATATAAACTTCTAAATGCAGATCAGCATCCTGAGCTACTCCCTTAAGTTTTCCCGCACCGCCATTCAGCACAAATCCCTTTCCTGTAAAGTCGAAACTATATTCTGTCAGGCCATCAGGAAGCAACGCCCTGGATTCCCATGGAATATCCATGATCTTCACCGGGAAGTGACCCTCGAAGGAGGTTTCATATTTCACAGCAACCGGTTCATCCACTTTGATCCTGACCTCCTCCTCCATCTCCTCTCCTCCTTTCCTTTTGATCATTTCAAGGGCATGATTGTAACTCATTTCATAGGTATCATTCAGGGAGATGGTGGTGTATTTGAAATCCATGTCCTCCACCCTGTCCAGTCCGGCTTTCCAGAACTCCGGGATGGCATCATATCCCAGAATAGCACCCAGAATCCCACCGGCACTGGCAGGATTACAGTCTGAGTCCTGTCCGCACCGGGTGCTGATTTCCAGCGTTTTCCCAAAATCCCCCCCACCGTACAACATTCCGATAACGATATAGGCGGCATTAATCTTTGCATCAATGTCAAATGGACGAAACACACCGTCGGGACAACCTATGTCAGAGGACCATTTCTTTTGGACCTCAAACCAGGTCATCTTCCAGTCGTCCGGGTATTTGCCATACCAGCCGATCACATCATGGATACACTGGTAGAACTGGCTCTGTTCAGGAATTGTTTTCAACGCCTCTGAAACAATAAAGGGAATATCATCGGACCAGAAAGAGAGGGAGTACATGGCTGCCACGTATACGCCTCCGTACCAGCCATCCCCGTAATTCATGATGTGACCCACCCGGTCGCACACCTCCGTTGCCGAATTGATCATACCGGGATTCATTAAGCCGGCAAAATCGGACTCAATCTGGAAATCGATATCATCCGCGTGCGGATTGTTTTCCCAGTACCCCGAGGCAGGGGGCTCCAGACCGGTCAGGATATTGTACCGTGCAGCCTGGTTGGCGTGCCATAAATTATAGCCTGCATGCGCAAAAGCATGGGCGTGAGCAGCAGCCGGGGCATCGAGCCCCTCCTTCTCAAACACCTCCACAAAGGTCAGATCCATGTAGATATCGTCATATAAACCGGGTGCATTGGTATAATACCACTCCATCCTGGTCTCATCCCATTCAATGGGTATGTAATCCTGGATCATGGTTCCGCAAAAACCGAACTCCGTGGGACCTCCATAGGTACAGCCAATGACCTGTCCGGCCCATCCTCCCTTGATCTTATCCATTAAACCGGCTTTCGAAAGGGTGACCTCCACAGGGTAACTCACTCCCTGTGCGGCCGGCTCTTTCTCCATGTTTGAACAGGAATCAAAGAATGTAACGCCCATAACAAGCGCAGCGACAAATAATCGCCCTGATACTCTTGAAATGATTTTCATACTTGGTCTTATTTATGATTTCAATTGTTCTTTAAGGTAGGCATCCGTTTCATCCCTGGATGGAATGGAACTCTGGGCCCCCATTTTCTGAACCGAGAGCGCAGCAGCTCCATGGGCATCTAAAACAGCCATCTCAAGTGCCTTTCCTTCGGCCAGGGAAACGGCCAGCTGACCGTTAAAGACGTCTCCTGCAGCGGTTGTATCCATCGCGTCTGCACTGAATCCCGGCACTATTTTCCGGGAGCCGGAGAGACGATCTGAAATATAAGCCCCCAATGCACCCATGGTAATAATGACAGTCCCGACTCCCCTGTTATGGAGTACCTCAGCGGCCCTGGAAGCGGTTACTTCATCTTTTACAATGATCCCCGTTAATCTCTCGGCTTCGGTTTCATTGGGAGTAATGATGGTAACTTTTTTAAGGATCTTATCGGGCAGATCTGTAGCAGGTGCAGGGTTCAGGATAACCGGAGTATTGAATTCGCTGCAGAGTTCCACTGCTTTCATTACCGTTTCAACGGGTATTTCCAGCTGAATCAACATATAATCAGCTTCGAGGAAAGGTTCCTCGATCTCCTCCAGGTCTGCGGGAGTCAGCATAGCATTGGCCCCCGGAGCCACAGTAATGGCATTCTCCCCGCTCCCGGAGATGGTGATCATGGCTATCCCGGAAGGAACACCTTTGCATATCTTGATCTCCTCTGTATTGATATTGTCCAGCCTGTACCCTTTTATGGCTTCCTGTCCGTAGGGATCGTCGCCCACAGATGCAATAAAGATCACGTTCCCTCCTGCTCTTGCCGCGGCTACTGCCTGGTTGGCTCCCTTTCCACCCGGAAAGGTCATGAATTCACCTCCCAGTATTGTTTCACCAGGACGCGGTATTTCAGGAACCTTGATGATCAGGTCCGTATTGGAACTACCAACAATTAAAATGTTCTTCATTATACGATTCTTGCTGCAATGATTAAACCCAATCCTGCCATGAAAATGAGAAACATGGCCACCAGTAGTCCCCTCAAACCCTCTGCTTTACCAAATTCTTTCCAGATAAAGACCCCCCAGAGTGCAGCGATCAAAGTAGCGCCCTGTCCAAGGCCATAGGATATGGCATAACCTGCCTGACCTGAAGCGATGATATTGAAAGTCATCCCAAGGCTCCAGATCACACCACCCAGAATTCCAATGAGGTGAAGTCTGGTATCCCCTTTCCTGATGTAATCCCCGTAGGTGGCTTTCTCGCCCGAGACCGGCCTGTACATAAAAAAGCTGTTCCATACAAAATTGGAAAGTAATAATCCCACCGCAAATATGACGGATGCAGAATATGGGGTCAGCTTCCCTGCTTCCGGCGTAACAAAATCGGTTGCCATGGAGGCGGCCACGAAGCGGTAGAAGAATCCCATGAGGATCCCGCCAAGAATGGATATCACAATGCCTTTGGTCGTACCTGATACTGCAGTTCCACTATGTTTCCTATATGCAATGGCATCAAGTATGATGGCCACTACAACCAGGACCACACCCAGAAACAATATCACCGGATTTCCCAGCGGGGTGGCTACATAATTGACCACCACTCCAATAACCAGGGCCAGACCGATCCCGATGGGGAATGCCACGGCCATCCCGGCAATATTGATGGCCACTACGATCAGCAGGTTTGCAATATTGAAGACCGCCCCTCCCAGCAGTGCAGAACCAATAGCCCTGCCGTCAGCCTGTGCTATATCAGCAAGGAAGCCCCTTCCATTCTCACCTGAACTTCCCATTGTGAAGGCCAGTATCAGTGACAGGATCAGTACGCCCAGGGCGTAATCCCAGTAGAAAAGCTGGAACGCCCATTTCCTGGAGGCCATTTTCTGGGTATTGGCCCATGAACCCCAGCATAGCATGGTGATGATACACATCAACACCGCAATAAAATATGATTGAATAACGACCATGGAGTTAAGTAGTTAGTAGTTAGTAGATAATAGTTAACTCAAGTTGCTACCTATAACAATAGACATCAATGTCTTGGATTCTCAAAAATAGAGTGCTATCAACATTTTGGTGTTGGTTTTCAACCTTAAAAA
>Ga0210099_1000010_pt1 | contig 131206 bp, 114 predicted proteins | sample Joice_ThreeSqA_D_4_FD_184872 | JGI IMG/M metagenome (GOLD analysis project Ga0210099, IMG submission 184872) | Wetland microbial communities from San Francisco Bay, California, USA, that impact long-term carbon sequestration - Joice_ThreeSqA_D2... | ecosystem: Environmental > Aquatic > Marine...
GGCATATCCACTTTCAATTCCGGGGTAATAAAAATCTCGGCCAGTCCCTTTGCATCAACTATCCCGTAAAAATGGTCCTTCATTACCATAACAGTATCCCCTGACTGCAGCTCAAGGTTCAGGTCATTGATATCGATACCCTTCAGATTCAGTTCGGCACTGACGACATAACTTTCCGGACTGGATACATTAATGAATCCGTCAAATTCGATGGTTCCCCTGCCTTCAGGAGATGTTTCAAGTTTATCGAGGTAAAAGATCTTGTCCCTGCTGGACCGGAACTCTCCATTCAGATTGTAAAAGTTGTGATTCTCATAGCGCACCTCACCAATATCCACCGTAAAATCGAACTGTGGATACTCCATTTCATACAGCCGGATTGGTTCCTGCACCGCACTGGTGTCTTTCTTCTGGACCTCACTGCCCTCATGAGGGATCTGATAATTGAGCAGCTGGTTAAAATCGAGCAGATCAGAGTAAAGTTCAAAACTTCCATACATATTCTCTAACAGTGTATCGTTAAAATTCCCGATTGATGCCGATAAATTAAGGTTATTATCTCCTACACTGCCCTGTATATTGTTGACTAATAATAGATTTCCCTCCCTTTGAATATTGATCAGGAAATTCTTAAAACGCTCCGGATAGTACCTGAGACCCCAGCCCAGTTGCGTAATATCTAGTCCAAAATCCATGGGAATAGAGTCATAAACCAGTCCGGCTGCAGGTATCTTCACGCTTCCTGTCAATCTGAGATCCTTCAGGTATTCTGTTATAAAATCCTGAGGTAGCAGGAATTCATTGTTAATTGTTAATAGGTCCTCGGCCCACAACGTATCTGAATAAATATCAAATTCCACCTCCACGACCTCGCCCGAATCGGCATGGGCCAGTGACCCATAATTGTTTATTGCCCCCGAAAAACCTAATGAACTTTCACCGATGCGAGCAGCCAGATGATGCAGAGATATTGTATCCGGTCCAAACTCTAACGATGCACTCATATCTGAGATCTGCGCAAGCATAGGCGTGGAAACCGCAAAACTATCCAGGAGGAACTCAAAAACAGGTACAGAATCAAATTTTATAAAATCATCCAGGGCCTCTTTTTGAATCATTGCCTTCCCCCTGAAATAAAAACCCTGCAGTTCATCTCCAATTATACTGGAAATAGTGGTATCACCAAGGAGAGTGGCCGGGCGGACCAGGTCAGATGAAATGGAGATGCCAGCAGTCACATCCCTGTCATAATCCAGGAGATAAAGCAGCAGGTTTTCGGTGAAGAGATCCACATCAAAGCGGTTCCCGTTATATTCCAGGTTCAGGTCCTCCGTACCAATTATACTATCATTCAGTATAAACCTCCCATCAATACCCTTCAGGCTGTCTCTTGTGACACTGTCTTGATTGATCACAAAAGAGACATTCTCCAAAACGGCTTCTAACGAACTTCCCTCATTTAAAAATTGTCCTGACCGCCTGTTGACACTCCCGTTTACCTGTCCCTGTATGGATACTTTCCCCGATAAATCGGTTAGAAACTTCTTGTTGAGCATTTTATCAATTCCCTTCAGGTTCAACTTGCAATCTACTTCAACATTTAATTCCGGTTCTTTAATGTTACTTGCTGTAATACTGGTATTAATACTCCCTTCAGGAAATTGCGCTTTAAATTCCTGCACCTCCAGATAGCCCTCGCTCAGATCGCTTTTACTTCCGTTGGTCGCAAACATTCGAAACGAGATCCCTGTAACATCCTCTCCAACTGACTTAATCCTGAATCCCAGATCTTTGGCCTCTCCATTGACGCGGACAACGGGTAACTCATCCCGTCCCATCTCCCCCTGAACCGTTCCATTCATATGGATGCTCCCGCCACCTATCTGCTCGATCTCATCCAGATCCAGTATTCCTCTGAAAAGGTAGTTCAACAGTTCCAATCCTTCATTGGTTGCTGTATATGCGAAATCAACCCTTGGGGTTGCCCTGTAATCGAGGCTCCCCCAGGTTTCAAATTCAAGACCGGAAAATTTTAAATTGCTGGGATCCACTTTCAGCAATTGTTCTTCCGGGTTCAACAGGATGCTTCCTTTAAGAAAGATATTCTTATCTATTTTATCATTGATTGTTATGTATTTAACACTATCTACATCAATATCTACTTCAAGTGCTGCAGCTATCTCTCCTGAAAGATAGCTGAAGCTGCTTTCAAACCGGTTCACGTCCAGACTCACATAATCATCCTCCAGCCGGTTATCCAGGGTGGTTGTCACATTGAGAAGCTCTACCCGGTCCAGATCAATTGCAACCGGATGGCCGCTTTCAGTGGTCTCTTCTTCATGCTGATCTGAAAACCTGATCCCCAGGGCGTGTTCCAGGTTGCTAATACTATCCTCGTAAATGATCAAATTTACAAACCCGTCCTTCAGATGGGCTTCTGAGACCATAATGCCACCTCTGATCAATTGAAGCAAATCCAGTGTCACACCAATCTCTTCCAGCGACAGGATGGTTTCCTGACCTGTAGTGACGTCGTTCACCTCTTTTTCAAAGAATTCTACAGAATGAAGCTGCAGTGTAACATCCGGAAAATTCACAAACGGGATAAGGTACATCTTTCCCATCCGGACTTCCCCTGGCTGTTGCTCATTCAGGTAGGCTACAGCCTTTTTTAAAAAGAAGTCCCGGCCAAGGTAGAATACCAGGGTAGTCAAAAGGATCAACGATATGATCCCCACAATGACCCAACCCCCGATTCTGAGGATCCTGAATTTACGTTTCGCCATCAATTGAAAAATATTGAACCAACTACCGAAATTAGTAATTCGGATGCAATAGACACAAACCTTTTGCTAAAATGGTACGTATACATGTTTGATAATCCCTGCATCTTATTATAATTTTGCAGGATAACTATTTAACGGATATGAAACGAGCATGAATAAATTTATTCATGCGAGAGCGAAGCGGTTGCATTCGTTCTCAATTTTTTAATTATTTTATTTTTAAATAATTATAAAAAATTAAGCGGATGAAAAAGAGAAATATTGTGATTGCTGCTGTGGTTGTGTTAACCCTTACAGCTCTTCCGGCCTGCAACCTCATTGAAGAGTGCGGAACCTGTGAACTGGTCACCGAGTATACAGACGGAACACCTACAGAATATACCGCACCCCTTCCTTTTTGCGGAGACGCATTAAAGGAAAAGGAAGATGCTTCGCCAGTTACAATCGGCGGGACCACTACCTACTGGAACTGTGATTAGGCTTTAACACCTATAATCACTACATCATCGATCTGTTCAACCCCTTTCCTGTATTCTGTAAATACTTCATCCAGCCGGATACCCTGCTCCATCATGGGAAGTTCCTGTAATGTGAGCAACAGGTTCCTGAAATTTTTTGCCAGGAATTTCTTTTGAGACGGACCGCCAAACTGATCGACATACCCGTCAGAAAATGTATAGAAGGTATCTCCCTGTTTCAGATAGAGCTGGTGAAGGGAGAACGGGTCCATAATATCATGAATGGCCACTGGCATTTTATCTCCCTTTATCTGCGTCAATGTACCCTCCGATATAACGTAAAGTGGATTATTCGCTCCGCTAAACTGTAACTTGTTGTCCCTCCTGTCAAACAGGCAAACGGTCATGTCCATTCCATCTTTCAGGATACTTCCTGTCTCCTGTTTAAGTGCTTCAATAATCTTATCACGCAATTCATTCAGGATCCGGTCGGGTCTGCTGATCCCCTTTGATAATATGATTTCATTCAACAGACTGATACCCAACATGCTCATAAATGCTCCCGGAACACCATGCCCGGTACAATCAGCTGTGACAATCAAAAAACTCCCATCAATCTCCTCCGCCCAGTAAAAATCACCACTCACGATATCCCTGGGCTTAAAAAGCACAAAATGCTCCAGGTTGTGAGAGAATAGCTCCAGGGAAGGGAGAATAGCGGTCTGGATCTTTTTTGCATACTGTATGCTGTCTGTAATATGTTTCTTTTGGTAAGCAATCTGGTCCCGCTGAGCCTGCAAAAGGATATTGGCCTTCTTCTTATTCTGGTAATTTCGCCAGATAAAGTACACCAGGCCGAACAGCAGGAGTAACGCCGTACCAACTGCCAGTATAATCATCCTCTGTTTTTGAATGGCCTCTGCCTGCCATACAATTTTCTCATCCTGTTTCCTGATCTCCTCCTCATTCCGGGCAATGGCCTCCTCCTTAAGTGAAATATCCTCCTCTATGGTCCTGATCCTCTGTTCCTGCTCCCCCAGTATCGTCCGCTGCTGGTTAACCTCCCTCACCTGCGTTTCAATGGTCCTGTTTTTCGATGCAATCTCTGCCTCCTGCCTGTTAAGTACATTCGTTTTCTCATCAATCTCAGCCTCCCGATCTTCTATTTCACTTCTCAACTTTTCAAGTGTCTCGCGGTTATTCGCAATCAGTAACTCCTGCTCATGTATCTGATCCTGCTGTTGTTCGATCTGAAGCCTCTGCTGCTCTGTAATGCCTTTCTCTATCTTCAGTTCTCCTTCTGTGACCACGTAAAGGGATTCCCAATCCTCCCTGGTTTTGATCGCCTGGGCCAGGAACAGTTCATTCACAGAAAGGCCCTCCTGGGTTATCAGCTCCTCGTTAGCCTCGAACTTGGGTTCTCCATCAACCACAACGAAATTGATCATGGATGACCTGAAGGGATAGTCTTCCGAGATCAGGAGGGTATTGGATCCCTTTATTTTCTTTATTACATCTTCAATCGGAAAACCGTCCTCCCTGTTTACAAAAACCACCTGTCCCGGCTGCAGATCCTCAATATCGGTACAGACCCTTATTGCAATAGGTTTCCCCTGTATCTGCTTCCTGGTCTTTGCCTGTTTATCCAGCTCAAAGTAGAGATTTGAATCATTATCCAGCACGGTGATAATAAATTGCTCACGGTCACTTGTTGAATCATTAAAGAGCACGTACCTGGATATATCCAGTATATATATTGCACGGGTTTCATCTGTAAATCCCTGCTGTGCCAGTAAACCGGGTGCCGTCACTGAAATGAACACCAAAATCAGTAAAAACCTGAGGTGCCTCATATATACCATAATCAATGGATACTGCTGAATTTAACTATTTTTTTTTACTATTGCAGCATAGAGATACCAACTGATGAACCCTGTCATTATAGTTCTCTGCATCATTGGTGGTGCGGGGCTCATTCTTCTCCTTCCCATAAAGGGAGCCCGTTCCTTTACCTACTATCAGCCGGTGAAGAGAGTGCATGAAGCCGATGCCGTACTTTCAAGACGTTTACTGATCCCCGGAAGCAAGGCATATGAATCATATTATAAGCTTCATCCTGAGTTCCAAACCGAAGATGACCGGTCAAGGATGTCTCCAGGTCTCCTGGATAACAGCGCCCGGTACTTTCATACAGGAACTTTTTCAGCCGCCAGGGCCAATTTTGAGGTGATTGATTTTCTGGGGGGTCTCATCCATAGTTCATTGTCCGGATCGAATACTGAAAAAGATCCTCCGGTCAGAGATCCTGTCAAAGCAGATCCCGGTCTGACATCCAGATTTATTTCCACCTGGTTAAAAGGAACAGGAGCCCACAGCGTTGGATTCACCAGGCTGGAAGAGTATCATCTATATTCCCATAAAGGCAGGGGACCAGAATCAGGCAAACAAATCAAGAGGGCACACGAATATGCCATCGCCATCACGGTGGAGATGGATCACCGCATGATGCAATCGGCGCCCCTTGGAACATCGGTAATGGAGTCCTCTGAACAGTATCTGAGATCAGGGGTCCTTGCCCTGAAACTCACAGCCTGGATCAGGGACCTGGGTTATGAAGCTACCGCTCATATAGATGGTAACTATGAGGTGATTTGTCCGCTTGTAGCTGTAGATGCTGGACTGGGGACCATAGGGAGAATGGGATTGCTGATGACTCCCCTACTGGGACCAAGAGTAAGAATTTCAGTGGTAACTACCAGTATGCCTGTTACATATAGTAGTGGAACCCCCGACAGGACCATCCTGCACGCCTGTCATCTGTGTAAAAAATGTGCGACAGTATGTCCTGCTGGAGCCATCCCGGACGGTCCCAGAAAAAAAACAGAAGAGCTGGAGAGATGGCAGATAAATTCAGAGAAATGCTACCACTACTGGACCACTTCCGGAACCGATTGTGGCAGATGTATCACAGCCTGTCCATACAGTCACACCAACAGCCCATTTCACCGCTTTATCAGATGGGGTAATAAAAATAATTTGCTTTTCCGGCGCATGGCGCTTAAATTGGACGATCTATTTTATGGCCGGAAACCTGCAATACGGCCTTTACCCGATTGGTCAGACATATTGGAGAAACCATGACAGCCACTGCCTATATCGCTATTGGAGTAATCCTTTTGATGATTGTTGCTCTGATCAGGGAGGTACTCCGTCCGGGTTTGATTTTATTTGCAGCCCTCGTGATCTTCCTGATTACCGGCATTCTTTCGGCGGACGAGGCGCTAGCCGGGTTTTCCAACAAGGGAATGATCACAGTGGCACTCCTGTTCCTGGTCAGTGAGGGAGTAAAAGAAACTGGCGTATTGAACAGGATAGCCAGAGTGATACTGCCTAAGAAAAGGAAACCTATTCCAAGACTTTTAATGCAGATCATGATACCTGTATCGGCGATTTCTGCATTCCTGAATAACACCCCGGTTGTGATTATCTTTGGCCCCACGCTTAAAAAATGGGCCGATAAACTCAGCCTTCCATCCCAGAAGTTCCTCATACCTCTTTCCTATGCCACCATATTTGGCGGTACCTGCACACTGATCGGTACATCAACCAACCTGCTGGTACACGGGATGATGCTCGACAGGGGAATGACAGGACTGGGGATGTTCGAACTGGCTAAAGTCGGCCTTTTTATTGTGTTTTTTGGTTTTCTCTATATGAACCTCTTCTCCAACCGTTTATTGCCGGGTGAGAAGATCCCCAGGTTCAGTTTTCCCAATGATACACGGGAGTACCATTTTGATCTCTATCTGCCTAAAAATTCAAATCTGATCGGAAAAGAGATTGAAAAAAGAAAACTTCCCGGTTTGAATGAATTCACACTTCGGACAGTGATCAGGGAAGGCAAGCACATCCGTCTTTCAAATTCACCTTTTATGCTGCAGGCCGACGATCAGCTTATTGTTGCCGGAAGCTCAGAGAATGTGGGCTATCTGACTCAGAATTCAGATATCAAGTTGAAAGCGCTGGACGAAGTGGATCCTGATTTTCTTAAGAAAAGCCTCCACCAGGTGGAGGTGGTTATTGCTCCACGCTTCCCGGGCATTCAACGCACTCTTGGGGAATTCGACTTTTTCGGCCACTATAATGCGGTGGTGATGGCTGTGCACCGGAACGGTGAACGCATTACGACCGATCTGGATAACCATGAACTGAAAGCCGGAGACAACCTGATGCTGCTGACCACAGAAGAGTTCACCAGGTACTGGGGAGAATCACGGGCATTCTATATGGCCTCCGAGAAAGGTGAGATGGATGATGCCAAGAACCGGCGACGCAGGTGGATAGCCATGATCCTGGTTTTCCTGATGATTGCAGGGGCCACAGTGGGACAGATGATACCGGCTCAGGGCAAGGTTCAGTTTGACATGTTCTTTTTTGCAGCAGTTACAGTAGTGCTCATGGCGCTGATGAAAATATTCTCTGCAAAAAAATATACCAAACCCATCAACTGGGATGTACTGATCACCATTGCCTGTGCAATCGGGATCAGCCGCGCACTTCAAAACTCAGGCGCAGCTGATTTTATCGCCCGCAGCACCATCAACCTCTCCAAGGGTTTTGGTCCCCTGGGGGTAATGGCGGCCATATTTATAATCACAAATATCTTCACCGAGATCATTACCAATAACGCTGCTGCTGCCATTACCTTCCCCATTGCATACGCAGCAGCCACCCAGATGGGTGTCGATCCCAGGCCATTCTTTATAACGATCTGTATTGCTGCTTCGGCCAGCTTTTCCACGCCCATTGGTTATCAGACCAACCTGATTGTACAGAGCATCGGTAACTACAAATTCAGCGACTACTGGAAGATTGGATTACCCCTCAATATCCTCGCCCTGATCATTTCCATGCTGGTCATCCCAAGGTTCTGGCCGTTTTAGTATTTGCTGCAAAAGGCACCAGGAACTAATATCCTGCTGCCTGTCCGTCTTTCCTCGATTCTGATGCCCCGTAATAGACCTGTTCTTTTTCATCCCACATGATAGCCTGGTAACCACCATAAGAACCATGTGAAAACTGAACGTGATGTCCCCGTTCCATCAAGCCCCGTATGCTCTCATAGGGTATCCCCGACTCCAGGTTCACTACTCCGCCATCTGTCATTTTTTCTCCAGTTGGTTGCGAGGACCCGTCGTGACGGATCCGGGGGGCATCACCCGCTTCCTGCAGATTCATTCCGAAATCGATGAGATTAACCACAATCTGTGCATGACCCTGGGGCTGCATGGAGCCCCCCATCACCCCAAAGCTTATATAGGGTTTACCATCCCTGGTGATAAACGCAGGAATAATGGTATGGAAGGGCCGTTTCCCCGGCTCGTACACATTGTAATGCCCCTCTTCCAGAGTGAATAACTCCCCACGGTCCTGCAGGATAAAGCCTAATCCTGTTGGACTCATTCCCGAACCCATCCCTCGAAAATTGCTCTGAATCAATGAAACCATATTGCCATATTGATCAGCCACTGTCATATAGATGGTATTACCCTGCTCCATTTCGCCTGCATCGAGATTACGTGCTGCCCTTTCCGGATTAATCAGTTTTGCTCTTTTGGCCGCATACTCTTTGGAGATCAGTTCCTCAACAGGCAGTGTATTGAAGGCGGGATCCGCATAATATTTTGCCCGGTCTTCAAAAGCCAGTTTCTTGGCTTCTACAAAATAATGGATATAGTCGGTGCTTCCGAAACCCATGGAGGCAATATCGAAATTCTCAAGAATATTCAGTATCTGGAGAGCAGCAATACCCTGTCCGTTGGGGGGTAATTCCCAGATATCATAACCCCTGTAGTTGGTGCTGACCGGTGTGACCCATTCAGAGGTATGACTTGCCAGATCCTCATAGGAAAGGAATCCCCCCTGCTCCTTCATAAATGTATCGATGGTCCTGGCGATCTCTCCTTTGTAAAATGCATCCCTTCCGCCCTCTGCTATTTTTTCCAGCGTGCTGGCCAGGTAAGGATTTTTAAATATTTCCCCTTTTGCGGGAGGCTTGCCACCTGGCATATACACATCCGCTATATTGGGATAACGGCTCAGGAACCTGGCATTGGATGCCCAGTAATAAGCAATAACCTCTGTCACGGGAAAGCCCTCCCGGGCATAACCTATGACTGGTTGCAGAAGGTCCTTCATTTTCATGGTCCCGAACCGCTTATTCAGTTCATACCATCCGTCCACACATCCCGGTACCGAAACCGGCAGCGGTCCGTAAGAGGGAATAAATTCATACCCATTTTGTTTGAAATAATCGAGGGTCAGGGAACGGGGTGACCTGCCGCTGGCATTCAGCCCGTACAATTGTTTGGTTTCAGCATCCCATACAATGGCAAACAGATCGCCTCCCACGCCATTACTGATAGGCTCTACCAATCCCAGCATAGCATTGGCGGCAATGGCGGCATCAATGGCATTTCCTCCGGCTTTCAGTATATCCAGGGCCACCTGTGTGGCCAGTGGCTGACTTGTACAGGCCATGCCATGTTGCGCAATTACCTCCGATCGTGTGGCAAAGTTCTTACCGGTTATCCTGTCCTGGCTATGTGTAGCACTGAACAACATAACCAGGATCAAACTGACAACTATACTTTTCATATCTGATACTTTAAGGTGAATTGAATGCTTAATCACAGGCAAAATACAAAAAACCCTGCCCACAATAGCGAACAGGGTCTATTATCTGATCCCGGAACTAACTGACCAGGCTCTACTTCTCTTTCAGCTTATACACACGTACCCAGTCAATTTCCATAGCACATGGAAGTGCATTCTCGGAGGCATCCTTTTTGAGGTTGGACGAGAAGTTAATATACATCTCCTCCTGGGGGACACCGGATGTTTGAGTTTTAAACACCTTGCCATTGATCTTCCAGGTCAGTTTATTGGGTGTCCAATCCAGGGTATAGATGAAGTATTCATCAGCATATTTAGCTCCCCCGGTCTTAGAGAGAGATTTATTCGGTGACGTACCTGTTCCCCAGAAATAGTTTGAATAGAGTTTCCCATTTTCAAAACGCGCCACGTCAATATGAGGCAACATTTTATCCGACACCAACCAGAACGCCTGAGCCACTGAACTACCTGTCATTTTAACTTTGGCATTAAAAACGCCATATTTCTGCTTAAAACTCTTGGCTGTACTGATCATGCCGGAAGTGAAATCGAACGCTTCCCTTACGAATCCCTGTTCAGACCTCCACACCAGTCCTTCTGCCTTCTCCGGCTTGGTTACGATCCTTGCCTTTTTGTCGTAGAACTCAATATTATCTCCATTGGTAGGAAAGCTCTTGTCATCTTCCATGGCATATGGTTCCTCCATGCTCTTTTCACCCCAGTAACTCTGTGTCATCCATTTTGACCTGTCGAGTTTACTACCTTCAAACTTCTCATCAAAGGTCAGATCCCATCTTTCTATCTCCTTAAAAGGATTTTTCTTTTTGGTCTTAAAATACCATACGATCTGCTCCGATTTCTTCAGTACCTGGTATTCCGTCTCCTTCTGGTACTCTTCAGAATCTTTATATTCGGCCTTCTTCATCTTCTTCTTGCGCAGTATAAATGCGCTGGATTTCACCTCTTTTTCCAGTTCCAGATAGTGCTTCAGCTCTTCTGATTTTTCAAACTCCTTAAAAGCCTGATGATCAGCTCTCAATTGATCGTCCGCACTTTCTATCTTCTCCGTACTGGGTATCATCCCAAGTAAAAAACTTAAGCTTGCCATAACGTTATCAATTCTGAAACTTGTTAATACTCAATAAAGTGACTAAAGATATAAAAAAATCACCGCCTGTAGGATCTTCTCCTACTTTTAAAATAATAGACCCCCTGTACCGAAATAACGAATTGAGAGTATTGTGAAAACAGATATTTTCCGCTCACATTAAAATCCCATCGCGGGGCCATCCTCAGCTCCAGTCCGGCTCCCAGGTTGCCTCCGACTGAAAATCCTGCTGCGTCAGTTATGGTCTCATTTCCTGTAACAATAATTGGTTCAAAATTTGAATGCAGGTAAGTCACATTACCTCCAGCAAAGGCAACGGCACTGACATTCCCCTCCTGGAACACCGTATACTGAAAATCCAGATCCCCATGGAACATTAAATTGGTCAGGACGGAATACCCTGTTTCAAGTTTATACCTGTTAAAAGCCGTCACCGAAGGAACTATATGAAAAGTACTGGCTTTATTCAATGCCAGCCAGGTTTTCAGGACTATACCCGGGTTGCCTGTTTCACCATAATTGTAATCGGCGCCTGACGAGAATGTGAATCCTCCTCCAATCCTGTGGATCTGTCCCAATCCATTCAGGCACAACCCCATTATCAGGGCTGCCTGGATAAATACAATTTTAGTCGGCCGGGAAAATTTCAATTGCGTATGGTTTGATTTATCTTCTACGAAAATTCAGGTGATCTTGTTTCAACAAAATCATATTAAATGCTGCCTGGCAGCGGGGATTCAACTTTCTAATAAAAATGGGTAGTTCCCGTGAAAAAAGTGCTAAATTTGTGCTTCTAAATTAACATTTTTTATCTCATAAATCAGCTCTCTGACAATGGCAAAAATGAATGGTAAAATCATACAGGTGATCGGACCTGTAGTTGATGTAAGTTTTGAAGAATCAGGCGATAAACTCCCAGCTATTCATGAAGCACTTGAAATTAAACGTGATGGTGGTCAGATATTGGTTATCGAGATCCAGCAGCATATAGGTGAACACACTGTAAGAACCATTGCAATGGATTCGACCGACGGTCTTCAACGCGGAATGGAGGTAGTTGCCACAGGTGAAGAGATCAAAATGCCAAAAGGAGATACTGTAAAGGGACGGTTGCTGAATGTTGTTGGTCAGGCCATCGATGGTATTGGCGAAGTGGATTCAAGCCATGGTTACCCGGTCCATAACAATCCGCCCATCTACGAGGATCTTTCTACCGAAACCGAGGTGTTGCTTACCGGGATCAAGGTGATCGATCTTCTTGAACCGTATGCCAAGGGGGGTAAAATTGGCCTTTTTGGAGGAGCCGGTGTTGGCAAAACTGTCATCATCATGGAGCTGATCAATAATATTGCAAAGAAATACGAAGGGATCTCTGTGTTTGCCGGTGTAGGTGAAAGAACCAGGGAAGGGAATGAACTGCTTCGGGAAATGATCGAATCGGGAGTTATTAAATATGGTAAGGAATTTGTGAAAAGTATGGAGGAAGGTTCCTGGGATCTCGACAAGATTGATCATGAGGAACTTGAAAAATCACAGGCCACACTGGTATTCGGACAGATGAACGAACCCCCTGGAGCCCGTGCTACAGTAGCTCTTTCAGGTTTGACGGTGGCAGAAACTTTCCGCGACGGAGATGAAGAGAGCGGTGGCAGGGATATCCTTTTCTTTGTCGATAATATTTTCCGTTTCACCCAGGCTGGTTCAGAGGTATCAGCACTCCTGGGACGGATGCCCTCGGCAGTAGGATATCAACCCACCCTGGCAACCGAGATGGGTTTTATGCAGGAGAGGATCACCTCTACCAAACGGGGATCCATTACATCCATACAGGCCATCTACGTGCCAGCTGATGACCTGACCGACCCGGCTCCTGCCACAACATTTGCCCACCTTGATGCACAGACTGTACTGAGCAGAAAAATTGCATCGCTTGGAATCTATCCTGCTGTTGATCCGCTTGATTCCACCTCCAGGATCCTGAAAGCTGATATTGTCGGAGAGGAACACTATAATACAGCACAGCGGATAAAAGTATTGCTGCAGCGCTATAATGAGTTACAGGATATCATTGCCATCCTGGGGATGGATGAACTTTCCGAAGAGGATAAGCAGGTGGTCCACAGGGCTAGAAGGGTCTCCCGGTTTCTTTCACAACCTTTCCATGTGGCGGAGCAGTTTACCGGTATGCCTGGGGTATTTGTGAATATTGAAGACTCCATCAAAGGGTTCAATATGATTATAGATGGAGAGGTGGACGAATACCCGGAAGCTGCATTTAGCTTTGTGGGAACCATTGAGGAGGCTATTGAAAAGGGCAAGAAATTACTCGCCCAAACCAAAGCATAATATCATATGTTGCTTGAGATCATTGCACCGGATAAAAAACTGTACTCGGGAGAAGTGGATCTGGTTCAGGTTCCGGGTTCAAAAGGCTCTTTTGAGATCCTAACGAATCATGCCCCTATTATTTCTACTCTTGAACAGGGAAAAATAAAAATAGTCGATCAAAAAGGAGGGACCACCTTTTTTGAAGTAGAAGGTGGGGTTATTGAGGCAAAAAACAATAAAATCATAGTTCTTGCAGAAACAGCAAAGACATAATAGCCTGAGGAGCATTTCAATACGTTTGATTTCTTATACATGCATCTTTTTAGTGTTTCTTGCATTCAGCTCCTTTAGTACGATCCGGGTAAGCACGGTTCAGTTCGCCGCTGCAGACGGCCTTGAGATCACTGCGGACGAATATATCGTAGAACAGGGAAGGCCCTACATCCTGTTGTTTCATGAACAGGGTTCCAGCAGAGGTGAATTTAAAACAATTGCGCGAAGGCTATGTAAAATCAACTACAACTGCCTGGCAGTAGACCTCCGCAATGGCGGAAACGATAATTTTGTCTCCAATGTGACGGTAAAACAATTAAGAGATGGGCATGCCAAAGCAGATGTTCATGATATTGAACAGGACGTGGTAGCCGCTATTAACTATGCATATGAAAAATCCAATCTTCCTGTAATACTGTTCGGAAGTGGTGCCAACGGGTCCCTCTCTCTTTTAGTTGCGCTCAATAATGAAAATACCAGGGCAGTTGTTGCCCTGAGTCCGGGTGAGTACTTTATGCCGGGATTAAAAGTACAGGATGCCGTTGCTCAACTGAAAAAGCCCGTTTTCATCACTTCCGGCAAATCAGAATTCCCCTATGTGTCGGAACTGGCATCAGGGATTGATAAAGAATATCTCACACTTTTTGAACCCAGGCAGGGTGAAGGCATGCGAGGTACCGCATCACTTTCCACAACTTATGACCAGAATACAGAGTATTGGATTGCTCTGCTTGTCTTCTTTAAGGACCTCATGTAGATGGTAAAATTCCTGGTTGTCCGGTTCAGTTCTATCGGGGACATTATTCTTACTACTCCCGTTGTACGTCACCTGAAACAGCAGGTCGAAGATGCAGAGATCCATTACCTCACCAAGTCAGACTTTGCTCCCCTGCTCAAGGCAAATCCATATATCGACCGGATACATCTGTTTGATGGAAATATGCGGACCACTCTTGCCACACTCAAAAAGATGGAGATCGATTATGTTATAGACCTGCATCACAATTTCCGCTCCCTGAGGATCAAGACCGGGTTAAGAAGGATCGCTTTCTCGGTTCATAAAATCAACTGGAAAAAGTGGTTGTTTGTCAACTTCAAAATGGACCGGATGCCCGAAAGACACATGGTTGACCGGAACCTTGATACCATCAACGCCTTTATCGAAAAGCGGGATGAAGATGGCCTAGACTACTTTATCCCCGAACAGGATGAAGTTGATACCCGTACCCTGCCCGCAGCTTTTCAGGATGGGTATATCGGGCTATCCATAGGCGCACAACATGAAACAAAAAAGCTTCCGGTTGACCTGCTGGTGAAACTGTGCGGCTCACTGGAACATCCCGTGGTTATACTGGGGGGACCGGGTGATCGTGAAACCGGTGAAACAATTGTATCATCCCTTCCCGGAAAAAACATTTTCAATAGCTGTGGAAAATACAGTATCAATGGATCCGCGTCACTGGTCAGGCAGGCAAGGGTCCTGATTACCCATGATACAGGTCTCATGCATGCAGGGGCAGCATTTCGGAAAAAGATCATTTCAGTCTGGGGCAATACTGTGCCCAGGTTCGGGATGTTTCCCTACAGGTCCGATACTTCCTCTGTTCTGTTTGAAGTAGATGGCCTGTCGTGCCGGCCCTGCTCCAAAATAGGTTATCAAAAATGCCCCAGGGGTCATTTTAAGTGCATGGTGAATCAGGATATGAATGGGATGGCCGAAGCAGCACACAGGCTCTGGAATTGACTCCGGGCAGGAGCTATTGTGCAATAAAGGTGTAGGTAATGATGGCACGGTGTTTCTGGGGACCATTCAGTTCTATCCGGAATTGTGATGATTGTGCTGCAGATAGCGCCGCATCCGCAAAACAGATCCTGTCGGATCCTATAATGGGGTCCAGTACCCTGGCTTCAAGTACATGACCATCCGGTGCAACGTAAACTTCGACTTTGACTACTCCCGATCCTTCACAACGATAGACCGGAACCGTAAGCTGTACCTTCCCCCTGCTCAACGGGGCCTCCTGAAATTCATAGGTAATGGTAGTGGGGCCTGAATAGACGCTTTGCCCTGTCTCCTCCTTTGCAGGTGGAACATAATCAGCCGAGGCAAGGATCGATTGCAGCTCTTTAAGTTTTTCACGATCCTCCTGGTTCCTGGCCTCCTCTATCTGCTCCAGTAGGTCTTTTACATATTCCGAGGTAGAGATATCTTTATTCAATTGTTCCTCTTCATTCAGGTTAACCGCCCTGTTGCTGGATAGCTCCCTTCGACGCATGATCTCCTCCAGCCATTCGGCTGGGACATCCACTTCTTCCTCATCAAGTCGCTCTTCAATCGTCTTCTCTTCATATTCCAGCGCTATCCCGGGTTCATGCTGATTTTTCAAACTCTCTACCCTCATGAATATCAGTATGATCAGTATCACGAGATGAACAATAAGCGTATAGAGAAGGGCTACCCGGTTCTCTTTGAAAAACTTTTTAATCCCTTTCCACCCGTATTGAAATATATCCTCCATTCGCTGCAAAAATAAGATGTTAGACCAACATCTCCATTATCAAACGGATATTTCCTGAGTTTATCATCCACAAACTTGATGTGACTTTATAAAAAGTCCTGTTACCTGCCGGATTGATACTCCTTCTGAACGGAATTAATTGATATTGATAGAGTAGATCCCTTCAATTCCAATCCGTCCGGTTTCAGGTTCATAGGTCAACCTTCCTCCCAGAGAGACAGGAAAAGTAATCCTGAGGAAATTCATGTCAGCAACCAGATCAACCCCACAGGTGGTATAGGACCTGTCTTCATAATGAGGATCCGGTTCATAAACAATCACATTGGTCCCTTTCAGGTGGTCGGCCCATATGGCTCCCCTGATCCGTTTCAGGTAAAGCAGGCCTCCAATTTCAACATCGGGATAGACGATTGGGAATACATAATCAGCACTGTAACGGGTTAATTCTCCTCCGAAGATCCCGTGCAGTCCCCTTGGTATTCCAATCAGGTTAATAAATGCCGGACGTGACATATCAAGTGGATACTGCTTCTGGTAAGAGGTTGATAACCTGATGGTCTGATGTTTTATTGGTCCGGGCAGGTAGGCGGTGAACTCTCCCATAGCCACAGCGCCAAACACCGGGTTATTGAAAAGGGCATGGTAATACCCGGCGTTCATCCTGAAACCCACCCTGGGCAGAATCTCTCTCGTACCTTTCCTTAAGAACGAGGTAGCATAGAGGCTGTAGTAGAGGTAATGTGCCCCCTGCTGGTAACGCTGCTGCTCTTCGTTATACGATATATCCCGCTTGTAATGATAATCGATCCCGGGTTGGATCAGTGATAAGAATTTCCCTGAATTGATCCGGAAAGGTATATAGGTTTGAGCCGTAAAGCCCATATCCCGTGGCAGGTCAATGACCGAATCGCCCTCAGCAAAACGCAAAACGTCCGGTTTACCTCCATAATCGAAATAGAGGTTGACAACAGGGTACCTCCCATTGAACTTGATCCCTGAGTGCAACATATGGTAACCGTCGCGATATTCATAAGCCAGCTGGCTCACAGCTGTACTGAGCAGATTCTGGGAAATCAGTGATAATCCAAGACTTACAGGCAAATGCTCCGGATCCAGTGTGAGCTCCGGATTGAGATAGTCAAAATAGAGAGGTAACCAGGAGTGGATATTAAACAGGTGAAGCCCCTTCTGGTACCTGTGTGATTCAAATTCGAGGGTATCCGGATTGAAAGTTAACTCACTTATAGTTTCCTCTTCCCGGGTCTGTTGATAATCTACCTGCTCCCGATGATCCCTTATTTCATCCAGCAGCTTCCAGGAGCCCTCTTCAAGCTTCATGGCAACAGCGTCATAACCGCCGGAAGTGTAGTTGGAGTAGAACAGTGTTTTGCCATCGCCGGAAACCTCCGGTTGGAAAGCACCAAAATGGGACGAGGTAACCTGAAACACTTTTGCGGTATCCATCTGGTAGCAATAGATATTGTCAATACCTGAAAACGTCCCGCTAAAAAAGATCCTGTTTCCTTGAACTACAGGGTATGAAATATCATCCAGACCGGCATTGAAGATCTCTTTCCAATCTCCAGATTGAAGTGAGTAACGGTTGAGTGACTTACCCGATTCAGAAGTGACAAGTACCACCAGGGCTGTATCATTTTCCATCCAGGCCGGTTGCTGTATAAAGAAGTTACCCGGGGAAGGGATTACCCGTTCGACAGTGCCATCCAAAGAAAGGATCACAAGGTTAAACTTTTGTTTATCTGTCTGCTCCACCGCGGCAACCTGTTTCCCGTCGGCTGATATGGCCGGAGCGTAATACCTGGTCCTGTATCCCAGGTTGGATACCAATCCGGTTGTCAGGTCAAAGCTCCTGATGATCGAATAGTTCCTGTTACTCCAACGTGTATCAGGGATAAATTCATCCCAGACAAAATGTGTCTCTGAATAACTAACCCTGCCTGAATTCAGAAAGCCCGGACGGAAAACACGTTCCTCCTGTCCGCTGCTGTCTATAAGGACCATTTCCGGAATCTGGTCCATACCGGTTTTGAGACTGATAATCTTTGATCCTGGCATTTCATGTGGAAAACTGTAACTGGTATAGCTACGTTTGTTATTCTTATTCCATTCCTCTTTAGTCGTATATTCGCGCGTCTCTCCCATCATGCGCCAGTGATCTCGGTAACCGGTCAGTGCCTCCTTGTAAAACTGCTCCTTGGAATTAAATCCATATTGCTTCATACTGAACCAGGTAGGATTGAGTAAGAAGGGTTTCCGGGCGGCATACTGTTGAAAATCGATCCAGAATTGATCGCCATAATTCCTTCTGCCGTGTCTGACCATCAGGTAGCCCAGCTGGTAATGATCGGGGATGTGGTTCCTGTACGACCCCAGTGCTGCCTTGGAGAATGACCAGATCTTCTCCTGCTCCAGTAACTGGGCTTTTATCTCCATTTCAAATGAAGGTTGTCTCCCTCTTCCTGTTGAAGAGAGACGGGTTTCAGAATCCACAGCATCTCCTTCCAGGTACCAGTATGGCAGAAATACGGCAACAGCTCCTACAGCCTGTTCGCCGGCAATATAATAGAGCCCTTTAGTAAATCCCTGGTTTAGTTTATCAATCTGAACCGCATGTCTCCCCTCATGCAGTGCCAGTTGCGTGAGCCAGTCCTGGTTATAATCGTTGGGATCCGGATTGGTAAAGATCTCAAGCCGCTTGGGTGCCCAGACAAACACACCATTTGAAAAACTCGATTCATTGTGAATGATAACAGGCATATGACTGGTAGTATGATCCAGGGGTTTCCCGATGTAGGGATAATAGTGTTCGAGCCTGAGTGCAAACAACTGTGCCAGGCTATCCACCCCGGCCGGGTGAATAACGGAAAAATGAGGCGTTTTAAAATAATACCATTTCAGCGAACCGGCATCCTGTCCGTACTCATAGAACTGGCCTTTCAGTCCGCCTGAAACAAACAAAAGCAGAATGAATAACATTCTGCCTTTGCCGGTCAAATTATAATATAACGGAGGGTTAGTTCTCTGCAAATTTCACGATATATCCCTTGTTGCGTAAATAGATAAAAGCACGTTTCCGGACATCTCCTTTTAATACAATATCATACATTTTTGAGGAGCTGCCTGTGTGACAAACTCCCTGTAACTCTTCCTCAACCTTGATCAGGTCGATCCGCCTGCCCACAAAGCCTGTAATATAAGTGATTGAACCACCATCCATCTTTCTTTTATCCAGACCCACCAGAAGTGTTTGTTTTTCGGGAGGGAGGGTTTTGGGTTCCTGGATATTGGCATATTCATACTCGAATTCGGGATAGTCCGTGTAGAGGTAGAGGTTTTTATCCAGTTTGTTCATTCCTTTCAAAGTCATGCACTTTTGGATTTAGTGAACAACAAATATAAATTTCGTTTTAATACCTGTCAACTATTTCAAATATTTTGTTTTTTGCCTGCCATGGTGAAAAAAGCGTTAAATTCGTGCCAGCCAAAACAATAAAGGAGTTTATACACCCTATGCATTTTAAAAAATATAATTCGATCCTTGGCTGGATCAGTTTCGGTATTGCACTGGTTGTATACCTGCTTACAAAGGAGCCTTCTGTCAGCCTGTGGGATTGCGGTGAGTTTATTGCCAGCGCCTATAAATTACAGGTTGGACACCCTCCCGGAGCACCCCTGTTCCTGATCATTGGAAGGGTATTTTCACTTTTCGCTTCCGATAGGGATAAGGTAGCCATGATGATCAATACAGTTTCGGCTCTTGCCAGCGCATTCACCATTCTATTCCTGTTCTGGACCATCTCACACCTGCTGAAAAAAATAATCATTGCACCTTCCGGCAAGATCACCCTGGCAGAAACGATTGTTATTTTAGGCGGGGCATTTGTCGGATCACTTGCCTATACCTTTTCAGATACATTCTGGTTTTCAGCAGTTGAAGGAGAAGTTTATGCCACCTCTTCTCTTTTTACCGCCCTGGTATTCTGGGCTATTCTCAAATGGGAAAATGTGGCGGATGAACCCGGTGCCAACCGGTGGCTGATATTGATCGCATACCTCATCGGCCTCTCCATCGGTGTCCATCTTCTGAACCTCCTGGCTATTCCGGCCATCGTGCTTGTCTACCATTTTAAAACATCAACTAAGGTCACAAGGAAGGGGATCCTCAAAGCACTTGGAGTATCTGTGGTGATTTTGCTTTCGATCATGTACGCTGTAATTCCGGGGATTGTCAAACTGGCCACTGTGGTGGAGAAGTTCTTTACCAATTCGGTTGGATTACACTACAATACAGGGTTGGTCATCTATGTCATGGTACTGCTGGGGGCCCTGATCTATGGGATCTACCGTACACAGTTCCGGAAAAAGAATGTACTCTGGAACACCATATTGCTGGCCGTCACCGTCATCGTGATCGGTTACTCATCCTATGCATTGATTGTGATCCGCTCACTGGCCAGCCCTCCCATGAATGAAAACCGTCCGGACAATGCCTTTGCCCTCCTCTCATACCTGAACAGGGAACAATACGGGGACAGGCCCCTTATTTTGGGGTACCAGTACAATGCAGAGGTAACGGACCTGACCTATAAAAAACCTGTTTATGTTCTCAATGAAGAGGAGAACAGATATGAAATAGCCTACTATAAACCAGATTATGTAATGAAGGGGAACAGGGTGCTGTTTCCCCGTATGTATGACCGTTCGGCCACCAGCAGGCAGGCCTACCAGGAGTTTGGCGCCATCAAAGATCCGGGTAATCCAAGTTTCCTGGACAACCTGGAATTTATGTTCCGCTATCAGATCGGGCATATGTATTTGCGTTATTTCATGTGGAACTTCGCAGGGAAACAGAACGATATCCAGGGGTATGGCAATGTATTGAATGGCAACTGGATCAGTGGCATCGGGATCTTTGATTCAGCCAGGCTGGGACCGCAGAAACATCTGCCCGAACAGATGAAGAACCATCCGGCCAGGAACACCTATTTCTTTCTTCCCCTGTTGTTTGGACTGGTCGGCCTCTTTTACCAGCTGGACAGGAGACCCCGTGATTTCGGGGTTGTGATGAGTCTCTTTATCATGACCGGAGTGGCCATAGTCATCTACCTCAACCAGACCCCCTATCAACCCAGGGAACGTGATTATGCCTACGCCGGTTCGTTCTATGCCTTTTCCATATGGATCGGGATAGGTGTGGCCGGTATCTTCCATCTGATGCACTCAAAATTAAATGCCAACCTGTCCGCCGCACTTGCTACCCTGGTCAGCCTCGTGGCGGTCCCCGTGTTGATGGCCTCACAGAACTGGGAAGACCATGACCGGTCAGGGCGCTATGTTGCAAGGGATATTGCCAGGAACTATTTGAATTCATGCAGCAATGAAGCTGTTCTATTCACCGTAGGCGATAATGATACATTTCCGCTCTGGTATGTTCAGGATGTTGAAGGCATCAGGGAAGATGTCCGTATCGTCAACATGATGCTGTTCAATATGGACTGGAATATTGAACAGGCCAGATGGAAGAATTATACCTCTGAACCGCTTCCTTTTACCATTCCACAGGAGAAATACGAGTCTATTCACGGAAACTCAATCATTGTCAGGGAAAACAAACAGTGGGCCACCGTTGATTACATACTTAACTTTATGAAAAGCAATAATCCGGAAACAAAAGTTAAGCTGCGAAGTGGTGATGAGGTCAACTATATTCCCACAAACAAACTGATCATCCCGGTGGATTCCGCAGTTGTGTTATCCAATGGTACAGTAACACCGGAAGAAGGATCCAGGATTGAAAAGCAGATCCGTATTCAGCTGGATCCCAATGGCCAGATATTAAAGAACAGCCTTGCACAGCTTGATATTATCTCAACCAGTAAATGGAACCGGCCTGTTTACTATACGGCGGGCGGTTTTGACGGTTCGCTGGGCTTTGAAGAGTATTACCGTCTGGAAGGACTTGCATACCGGCTGGTGCCCATCCGGACACCCTACGAGAGTATCCTGGTAATGGGTGACATTGATACGGACACACTGTATAACCGGCTGATGAATCAGTTTGAATGGGGAAGGATGAATGCGGAAGATGTTCATCTTGATTACTACACTATTCGTACCATGTCAGTCATCCGGTTCAGAAGCCTCTATACCCGCCTGGCTATGAAGCTTTTGGAGGAAGGTGACAAAGAACGTGCAGTGGAGGTGCTGGACCGCTGTATGGAACTGGCTCCCTCCCATGTCCTTCCTTTCGATCAGTATATTTCGGGTATCACTTTTTCAAATGGCGAGGGGGGCGTGATCCACTATGAAGGTATCATCGAAGCCTACTACCTCTGTGGTGAAACAGAAAAAGCAAATGTGATCCTCCGGGAATATTACCAGGATCTGGCAGACGATCTGCAGTATTTTAATGCAATGAAACCACGGCAAAGATCATCTATTCAGAGGGAAATCAGCGAAACCATGTATGAGATAGAGGAGCTCAGAACACTTCTTCAGGATTATCACCAGGATGAGCTGCTGCTTGAACTCGGGATTACCGGTTTCGGTTCATAAGAGACGTAGCGAAATTATACAGTTCGGTCTTTCGATCATCAGGCCGGTTCAGATTATTCAGGCTGGTGATTGCCAGTTCGTAATAATCCTTTATCCTTTTCTCTGCCATCTCCTTGACATTCAATTTATTAAATAGAGATGTAACTCCCTTGATCTTCTCATTACGATCAGCATCTTTACTTTCAAACCAACCGGTCAGCTCTTCTCTTTGCCCGGCTGACGCTGCTTCAAGTGCCCGAATCACCAGAAATGTCTTTTTGTTGTCCACGATATCCGTTCCCACATTCTTGCCCATCCTTGCCGGGTCACCATAAGTGTCAAGTAGGTCATCCTGCAGCTGGAAAGCCATGCCCAGGTTTTTTCCAAATTGATAAAGGTCTTCAGCATCCCTCTGGGAAGAACCTCCAAGGATCGCCCCGATTTTCAGGCTTGCTGCAATCAAAACTGCAGTCTTAAGCTCAATCATGTTCAGATACTGTTCCTCAGTAACAGAGGAAAGTTCTTCGAAATTCATGTCCAGCTGTTGTCCTTCACACACCTGCATGGCCGTCCTGGTAAACACATCCTGGACAACGTTCAAAACCGCTGCCGGAGCATTATTCATCATGCGGCTTGCCAGGATTGACATAACGTCACCTGAAAGAATGGCTACATTTTCATTGTATTTCACATGTACGGCAGGGCTGCCTCTTCTCTTTTCGGACCGGTCCATAATATCATCATGCAGGAGGGTGAAATTGTGAAATATCTCAATGGCCATGGCAGGGATAAGTGCCGGTTCAACCGCTCCTGCAAAAACATCACAGGCCAGCATCACAAGAGCAGGCCTGATCCGCTTCCCTCCCAGGGAAAGGAAATATCGCACAGGTTCGTATAGTTCCGGAGGGGTATCTGGAATGGAGAGGTTCTGAATGTGTTTCTCTATCAGTTTCTGAGCTTCTGCGAGTGTATACATAGGAGAGCCAAGTTAATGAATTTCCATAAAGAGTGGCATGGTGATTGTAGAAGAAGATTTAAAATAGAATCATTAACTTTGACCGATTTTTTAAAAGCGACGTTTGATGACAATTCAGAAACGGTTTCTATTCTTGCTTCCCACAGTGTTATTCTCCTTTACCTCACTACTGGCTCAGGGATACCACATTGAGGTCGAATTAAAGGGGCTCTCAAACGATACTGTCATCCTGGGTGAATATTTCACCTCACGAATGGTTCCCAAAGATACCATCCTGGTGGATCGGAATGGCCATGGATTGTTTACCGGAACTGAAAGGTATTCGGGGGGACTCTACCTGGTCTATATTGACCCGGGCCACTATTTCGACTTTTTAATGGGTGACGACCAGGAGTTCAATATCAGTGCCGATACAGCCGATCTTGTGGGAAGTATTACCTTCCGGGGATCGGAGGATAACAGTATATTCCAGGAATATAAGAGTTTCCTGCAGGAGAAAAGAGCAGAACTCGAGCAGATCACGTCCGGGTACAGCACTGCAGCCAGTAAATCTGATAGTACAAGGATCACTGATCAGCAGATAAAGATCAACGGTGAAATGGAAGCATATATGGACAGGGTAGAATCTGAACATCCCGCCCTGTTCGTGTCGGTTTTTATTGGCGCCACAAGAGAACCCTTCCCGCCTGAGGAGGTGCTAACCGGGGAGAAAAGGCACGACGACTCCATCAGGTACTTCTTCTATCGCGAGCACTACTTCGATCGTTTCGATCCATTTGATATCAGGCTCTTGCACACTCCTCTCTATGAAGGGAAGATCATGAACTATATCACCAGGGCGGTGCCACAGCACCCCGATTCCCTGATAGTTGCTGTAGATTACCTGCTCGACGGATCCAAGAAAGATGCTGATCTCTACCGCTATATGCTGATCACACTGTTTAACTATTTTGCAGAAAGCAAGTTCATCGGAATGGACGGGGTCTATTTTCATATTGCTGAATTTTATTATATCCCTGATGCCACCTGGAGCAGTCAGGATTTTATTGACAAACTCAAAGAGAACCTGGAATTAAACAAACCAACCCTGATTGGCCAGACCGCTCCAAATCTGATCATGAGACTGGTCCCTGAAGAGCATTTTGAAATGGCGGAAATGGATACAACCATTAAAAAGGATCCCTATATCGGAAGTGATTTTTACATTCATGACATAAAAGCCAAGTACACCATTCTCTACTTCTGGGAGGCCGACTGCGGCCATTGCCAGAAGGCAACCCCGATACTGCATGATGTCTACGAAAGATTAAAGGATAAAGATCTCCAGGTGATCTGTGTTCATGTGATCAATACCATTGAGGGAAAAGAGGAATGGGTCGATTTTGTCAACGAACATGACCTTTTTGGATGGATTAACTGCTGGAGCCCCTACAGTAATGAATTCAGAAAGATCTACAACCTGCAGAGTTATCCACAGCTATTTATACTCGATAAGCAGAAAAAGATCATAGCAAAAAGAGTATCCCCGGAACAGGCAGAGAGTATCCTCAACAACCTGATAGATGCAGAAGAATCAAACAACAACGCAGTATCCAGATGAAGTTCAAACCAATCAAGCTGATCCTGGAGGATGGGGCCACATTTAACGGGAAATCTTTTGGTTATGAAGGCAGCATTGCGGGAGAAGTGGTTTTCAATACAGCCATGACCGGCTATCCGGAAAGCCTTACAGATCCTTCGTACAAAGGTCAGATTCTTGTACTTACCTATCCCATTGTTGGCAATTACGGTGTTCCCAGGGAGGATTCTGAAAACAATCTTTATAAATTTTTTGAATCGGACCATCTCCATATTTCGGCCCTTGTGATTTCTGATTATTCTGCAGAGTATTCGCACTGGAACGCAGAAAAAAGCCTGGGCGACTGGTTGAAACAGCACCAGATCCCCGGTATTTTTGATGTGGATACCCGGATGATCACCAAGTTGTTGAGGGAGAAAGGATCCATGCTGGGTAAAATTGTTTTCAATGATATTGAACCGGACACTTATGATCCGAACCTGGAAAACCTGGTGGCCCAGGTGAGTGTGGATAAAAAGATGGTTTATGGGAACGGAAAGCATAAGATCCTGCTGATCGACTGTGGTGTAAAATACAATATCATTCGATACCTGCTTCAGCGCGATACCTCCGTTATCAGGGTGCCGTGGGACCATGATATCAGCAAGGAGGAGTATGATGGCCTGTTTATTACCAATGGTCCGGGCGACCCCAAACAGTGCGGTGCCACAGTTGAGAACCTGGCAAAAGCTTACCGGGGGGATACCCCCATTTTCGGGATCTGTCTGGGGAACCAGTTGATGGCACTTGCTGCCGGAGCAGATACCTATAAGTTAAAATACGGACACCGCAGCCATAACCAGCCTGTTCTTGAAGTGGGCACTGACAAATCATATATTACCTCGCAGAATCATGGATTTGCCATTGATAATGATACCCTGTCCGGTGAATGGGAACCGCTCTTTGTTAACCTGAATGATGATACAAACGAGGGAATAAAACACACCTCAAAGCCTTTCTTTTCCACCCAATTCCACCCCGAAGCATCGGGTGGGCCAACCGATACAGCCTATCTTTTTGATCTCTTTATCGATCACATCAAAAAATACAGGAAGGGTTAACAGGACCCCGCATGATTACCTGATCTGACCGGAGCCGTAAATGATATATTTACTGGTAGTCAGTTCCCTGAGTCCCATAGGTCCGCGTGCATGCAGCTTCTGGGTACTGATCCCTATCTCGGCTCCGTAACCAAATTCAAATCCATCTGTGAACCTGGTGGACGCATTGACATAGACTGCTGCTGCATCAACCCTGTCAAGAAAGTACTGTGCGTGACTGTAGTTCTCCGTGACAATGCTTTCCGAATGCATTGATCCATATGTATTGATATGCTCCACTGCCTCTTCCACGGAACCCACCACTTTTGAACTGATCACCAGGTCGAGATACTCTGTGGACCAATCCTCCTGTGTGGCAGGGATGGCGCCCGGTATTAATGAGCAGGTTCGTTTGTCACCCCTTATCTCAACACCACCCTCTGTCAGCCTGGCACCGATAATGGGCAGCATCTCACTGGCCACTTTTTGATGTACAAGCAGGCTTTCGGCCGCGTTGCAGACTCCGGGTCGTTGGGTCTTGGCGTTATATACAATTTCAACTGCCTTCTCCAGGTCTGCTTCCTCATCCACGTAGATATGGCAGTTGCCCACCCCGGTTTCAATTACCGGAACGGTGCTGTTCTGCACCACCGCCTGTATCAATCCGGCTCCTCCCCTGGGGATCAGGATATCCAGGTATTTATTCAGTTTCATCATAGCCACAGCACTCTCCCTGGATGTATCCTGAACAAGCTGAACCATTTGAGGATCGAGTCCGCATTGCTGAATGGCCTGGTGGAAAATCTTCACAATGGCATTGTTGGAGCGGAATGCTTCCTTCCCTCCCCGCAGGACACATACATTTCCTGTTTTAATACAGAGTCCGGCCACATCGGCCGTCACATTGGGTCTCGATTCATAGATCACTCCCACCACACCCAGCGGAACCCTTTTCTTCCCGATCAATAGTCCATTGGGCCTTCTCTTCATCTCCTCTATCTCGCCGATGGGATCCTCCAGCTGAACAATCTGCCGCAATCCCTCTGCAATTCCCAGGATCTTTTCAATGGTCAGGGTCAACCGTTCCACGATTGCCCCTTTTAATCCCATGGTTTTGGCCTCTTTCAGGTCATCTGCATTGGCCTCCAGCAAAGGTGTTACAGAACTCTCCAGCAAATCAGCGACCATCAGCAACACCTTGTTCTTTTGATCGGTGTTCAGGTGAGCAAGCTGCATTGAAGCCTGTTTGGCTTTTAATCCTATTTCATCCAACTCTTTCATTCGTTTTTATTTTTATCCTGCCATCTGTGTGGCATCTGATACAAAGAATGTTCCCAGGTCCTTACCATCCAGAACATCCATGATTGTTGTGGGGTCAGCACCGTTTGCGATGACCACATCCACATTGTGTTCCCTGCACAGCTCTGCTGCCGCAATCTTGGAGGCCATGCCTCCCGATCCCATTTTTGAAGAGCCTTCCAGGTTGATATCCCTTAAATCGTCACTGGCCTTCATCACTTTGTGTACTTTCCGGGCCGAATGATATATATGCGGATCGGCAGTATATACACCATCGGTATTGGTAAGGATCATTAACAGGTCGGCCTGGACCAGGTTGGCCACCACTGCCGAAAGGGTATCATTGTCCCCGAACTCGATCTCCTGTGTACTCACCGTATCATTCTCATTTACCACCGGGATGATCCCCATTTCGATCAGCTGGTTCAGTGTGTTTCTGGCATTTTTCCTGCGAAGGCTGTTCTCGATCCCGTCCCGTGTCAATAACACCTGGCCAACGGTCTTGTTGTACTCATCGAAAAACTTCTGATACAACCGCAGCAATCCCACCTGTCCGATGGCAGCCACTGCCTGTTTCTTTACCAGGGTATCCGGTTTGTATACCATACCGAGCATGCCGATGCCCACTGCTACTGCGCCGGATGAGACAAGTATGACCTCCCTGCCGCTGTTGTGCAGATCGGCCAGGACCCTTACCAGTTTCTCCATCCGTTGCAGGTTGATTTTTCCATTATCATAGGCAAGCAGGCTGGTACCCACCTTTACCACTATCTTTTTTTTCTTTTTCAGATATTTTCTGTGTGTCATGACTTCCTGAAATAATTACTTAAACGACCGACAATCTCTGTACTCTCTACAAAGCGAAATCCGCCAAAAGCTTTTTCAAGTTTCGCTTCGATCTCTGATAACCCGGGATTACCAATACTACCAATGTGTGTATAGGTATGATCCCGGCCGGGCCTGTAACGGCCCCGGTCAATTTCAGACGCTACTTCACGGTAGGCGTCCCTGAACGGGGTGCCTGCCTGTACCTTTTTATTCACCTCCTCAACCGAGTAGATATATTGATAGGTATCATTCTCCATAATATCCTTGTTCATTTCCATCTGTTCTACTACATAACACATCATCTCCAGGCATGTTTTCAATTCGTTGATCGCCGGATGAAGAATCTCCTTCAGTAATTGAAAATCACGGTGGTAGCCCGATATCAGGTTCCCGGTAACGGATGATATTTCAGAAGGCAGCATGACCAGGCGATTACATCTGGCACGGAGGAGTTCAAGCACATCCGGATTTTTCTTATGTGGCATGATGGACGAACCTGTTGTCAGCCGGGAGGGCAGGCTGATGAATTTAAAATTCTGCCCCGTAAAGAGAACAGCATCCATTGCCAGCCTGGCAATGGTGGATGCAACAGCGCTCATCCCGGCCGCCACATACCATTCGGTTTTCCCCCGGTTCAACTGAGCATTTACGGAGCTGATATGCATCTGCCCGAAGGCCAGCAGCCTGGTTGTCATCTCTCTGTCTATAGCAAAGGAGGAGCCAAATCCAGCCGCCGAACCGAGTGGATTCTGGTTTACAACAGCATAGATCCCCTGGAGATAGGTCAGATCATCGGCCAGGGCTTCAGCATAACCCCCGAACCAGAGCCCAAAGGAAGAGGGCATTGCCACCTGCATATGCGTATATCCCGGCATCAGGATATCCCTATTGGTTTTAGCCTGATTCAATAGCGTTTTGGCCAGTTTCACCGTCCCATCAACAATCTCCCTGATCTGATCACGCAAAAACAACTTGATATCAACCATCACCTGATCGTTTCTTGAACGACCCGTATGTATCTTTTTCCCCATGTCGCCCAGCTTATGTGTGAGCATCATCTCTACCTGCGAGTGGATATCTTCCACACCCGGATCCAGTACCAGTTTCCCTTCCAAAGCCGCCGTATATAACTGACCCAGTTCAGCCAGAAGCTTCATTGCCTCCTTTTTCTCCAGGAGTCCTGTTTCAGCCAGCATGATGGTATGCGCCATGGATCCTGCCACATCGTACGGGGCGAGTTCCAGATCATATAGCGGATCATTCCCCGTTGTAAAAGAGAGGATACGCTGTTCCGTCGAAATATCTTTATCCCAGAGTTTCATCTGATGCCCTTTTTTACACTTCAATATTTTCAAGGAAACGGCAGTAGTCCGCTACGCCCTGTTCCAACTCTTTTTTCAAAATATACTCTCCAGCCGTATGGGATCTTGACGAATCACCCGGACCCATTTTTACAGCGGGAAATGGAATAAGCGCCATATCTGAAAGAGTTGAGGAACCAATTGGTTCGAGTCCTGTTTTGCGTATGGCATTCATCAGCGGATGGTCATTATCCAGAATGGACGATCTCAGGCGCATCGACCGTGGATTCAGGCTGCCCCTGCATACCGACCTGATCATTTCCAATAACCTCTCATTCCCATAACGGTCATTGCTCCTTACATCCACTACGTAACTACAGAGGCCCGGTACCACATTGTGGCTGGTACCTGCAGAAATCATCGTCACCTGGGCACCTGGCTCCGGAAGCCATTCTGACTCCTCCCTGAATTCAAGCATCCTGATGGCCCCAATATCATTCATGGCTTCATATATCGCATTTTTCCCTTCATTCCGTGCAGCATGACCTGCTATCCCCCTGACCTCTCCATCCAGGACCATCAGGCCCCTTTCGGCCACTGCAGGAGCCATTCCGGTAGGCTCACCCACAATTACTGCTTTCAGTTCACCCAGCCGGGGCAACACCAAGGTGATCCCATTGATTCCCGACACCTCTTCCTCGGCGCTGAGAAGCAGCATCAGGTTCATTCTTTCCCCCAGCTTATGCTTCATCTGATGGAAGGATGCCAGCATGGTCACTACAGAAGCCCCGGCATCATTACTCCCAAGGCCAATAATTTTATCTCCCTCTACCAGGGGAGAAAAAGGGTCTGACTCCCAGCCTGCAACCGGCGGGACAGTATCCATATGTGAATTCATCAACACTGCCGCTCCCGGTGACCCCGGTTCACCCACCAGCAGGTTATGCTGAATCCTGCTTACCGGCCATCCCAATCTTTGGATATAAGTCTCCAGGAAGTCAGATCTGAGTTCCTCCTCCCGGCTAATGGCAGGGATTGCCAGCATCTCCATCAACAATTCGATATATGGTAATGTACCTTTCATTTCAGATCACTGATCCCGGAATATGATTTGACGATCCCCTTGATCATGGCCGAGCTCAATCCATAATGCTCCATCTCGTTCAAGCCTGAAATGGTACAACCCATGGGTGTAGTCACCCGGTCAATTTCCGTCTCAGGATGATTGTGGGTTTGCATCAGTAACTGCGCTGCACCCATGGCTGTCTGTGCAGCAATCATGCCAGCCTCTTCGGCATGGAACCCGATCTGGATACCACCCTGGGATACAGCCCTTATAAACCGAAGGAAAAATGCAATACCGCAGGCAGCAAGTATGGTGGCAGCCGGCATCAGCTGCTCCTTGATGACCATGGTCTGCCCCAGTGGATCAAACAACGATTTGATCCTGTTAACAGCTTCCTCCTCCTCTCCGGCAATACAGGTCATACTGGCTCCGAACTCAACTGCAGTATTCGGCATGATCCTGACAACATCAGTTTTATTTCCACTCCACTCCTTTAACTCCTGGATACTGACTGCCGATACCACACTGACCAGTATTTTCTTCCCGGCCTGCAGCAGCTTTTTAACATCCTGGACGACCTCCTTTGCCTGACCGGGAAGAACTGATAGGATGATGACATCACATTCCGCGACCAGTGTATGATTATCAGTAACACGGAATCCCATCTCTTCCTGTTCCGCAAGCAGATCGTTTCGTTTCCTGGAGAGATAAACTTCCGAAGGCATGATCACTTTTTTTGATGCCATGCCCTTCGCAATGGCACATCCAATATTACCGGCACCAATAATTCCAATTTTATTCATATGCTGATCCAATTTTTCTTTTTAAACAATAATTTACTATAGCAGATCGCCAGCTCCGTTCACATCATACCAGATCCGCTGCTGGTTCCCCAGGATCCTTGTAAATCCATCCACCTCCGCTGCTGTCCAGGCTTTATTCATCTCCCCGTAAGTGGCAAATGAGGCGTTCATCAGGTCAAACGAGCTATCCACTCCGGTGACAACAAAGCTGTATGGACGGATCCTAAGGGCAACCTCTCCGGTGACATTCCTCTGTGAGGATTCCAGGAAAGACTCCAGATCGCGCATAACAGGTTCCAGGTATTGCGCCTCATGTATAAACATGCTGTACCACTGACCTATCTGCTCCTTCCAGTAAAGTTGCCATTTGGTAAGCACGTGCTTTTCAAGGGCCAGATGAGCATCAATGATCATTCGGGCTGCGGCTGCCTCGAAGCCTACACGGCCTTTTATCCCGATAATGGTGTCTCCCACATGTACATCCCTGCCAACTCCCCAGGGTGCGGCCAGCGCTTCAAGCTCCCGGATAACCAGCATTGGTTCCATGATCTGTCCGTTGAGACTCACCGGTTCACCCTGGTCAAAGCCAATGGTTACTGTTTCTGAACCCGTTTTTTGAACCTGTACCGGGTAGGCTTCAGATGGCAACTCATCCGTAGAGGTAAGTGTCTCCTTTCCACCCACACTGGTTCCCCAGATTCCCTGGTTAATAGAATATTTCACTTTGGACCAGTTCATGTCGATACCCTCCTTTTTCAGGTATTCAATCTCATTCTCCCTTGAAATCGTCAGTTCCCTGATGGGGGTAATGATCTCTATTTCCGGCGCCAGGACCTGGATCATCAGGTCAAAGCGCACCTGGTCATTCCCCGCTGCGGTTGATCCATGCGCTACATATTTGAATCCGTTTTTCCTGGCATGTTCCACCATCGCGATGGCCTGGAATGTTCTCTCTGAACTTACAGAAAGGGGATAACTCCTGTTTCTAAGGGCATTACCAAAGATCAGGTACCTGATACAACGGTTATAATAACTGGCCGTGACATCCAGCACCTGGTGAGAAACAACACCCAGTTTTTTTGCATGTTGACTAATTTGTTCCAGTTGTTCAGCCCCGAAACCTCCGGTATTGATTATTGCCGAATGGACCTCCATATCCTTATCCCGCGACAGGTAGACCGCACAGAAGGAGGTATCCAGTCCGCCACTAAATGCCAGTAGTACTTTTTTCTTTTCCATTTTAATCAGGTATGATTGATTTTTACTTTAATACCGGAAGCCTTTGATTTTCCGTTCACTTTTTTCTTTTCAGCCGGATCCATGATCATAGCCGTGCAGAGACAATCCTCCCGTTTGGTTCTGACCAGGATATCATAGTATGGACAGGTTTGGCAACCTTTCCAGAATTCGTCATCATCTGTCAGTTCGGAGAAAGTCACTGGTTTATATCCCAACCGGCTATTGATCTTCATTACTGCCAGGCTAGTTGTCAGACCAAAAAGTCGTGCGCCGGGGAAGAGTTTTGCCGATAATTCAAGGGCACGTTTTTTAATCTCCCCTGCGAGACCTGCTCCCCTGAATTCAGAGGAGACAATCAATCCGCTGTTGGCCACATATTTATTATGACCCCAGGATTCAATATAGCAGAAACCGGCCCATTTCCCTTCATTGCCTGTTGCAATCACCGCCTTTCCCTCCTCAATTTTCTTAATGATGTATTCTTTGCTTCTGACAGCTATGCCGGTCCCCTTCTGGAGAGATGCCTGATATAATCCTTCTTCTATTTCAGGTACATATCGTATATGTTCAGCAGATGCAATGGTGATCTCGATATCGTGTTCCATCATTCTTAGTTATATCCTGTTAAACACTAATTCAGCCCACTGACAAGGCCCGGCATCCTGATCTTCAACAGGTTTGCCAGATCCGACCGGGAAACTCCATCACGCGGGATCAGCAGGATCGTATCATCTCCCGCAATGGTCCCGGCAATCTCATAGGCTCCCAGATTATCAAGCGTATAGGCAATACTGCCCGCATGACCCGGTAATGTTCTGAGAATAGCCATACCCTGGGCAAAATCAAGTGAAATAAGGCCGCTGAGCCCCTGGCCGGACAATTCAACCTCTTCCACAGCCTGGTCTTTATCAGGCAGTATGTATACATAACCTTCCTTGTCATCAGGCATTTTGGCAACCTTCAGATATTTCAGGTCCCTGGAGAGCGTTGCCTGGGTCATTTCATACCCCTGCTTTTCCAGAATCCTCATTAACTCTTCCTGACTGGAAATATTCCGGTTGCCTATAAGCCGGCGTATCTCCATCAAACGTTCATTCCTGTTTTTCATCAGAGCAATTTGTATATTTATACATTCAGAATGCAAATTTATACATTTTATCCAAACAGGTGTCATTCTCTCAGGTTTTTTTTATATTTTTACCTCCCGCAAAAAACAGTCAAGTAGTCCATTCCCATGAAAGATTCAATTAACAAAGTGATCATCCTTGGATCAGGAGCATTGAAAATCGGAGAAGCCGGAGAATTCGATTACTCGGGATCACAGGCCCTTAAGGCTCTGCGGGAAGAGGGCATATTTACAGTACTTATCAATCCCAACATTGCCACTGTGCAAACCTCTGAGGATGTGGCCGATCAGATATATTTTCTCCCCATCACACCCTATTTTGTCGAGAGGGTCATTGAAAAAGAAAAACCGGATGGGATCTTACTTGCTTTTGGGGGACAAACCGCACTGAACTGCGGAGTGGCTCTTTATAGAGAGGGTATCCTGGCAAAATACAATGTAGAGGTGCTTGGAACCCCCGTCCAGGCGATCATGGATACAGAGGACAGGGAACTATTTGTTGGTAAACTGGCTGAGATCAACATAAAAACCGCCAGAAGCATTGCTGTTACCACAGAAGAAGATGCATATAAAGCTGCGGAAGAGTTAGGTTATCCAATTATCATACGTGCCGCTTATACCCTTGGAGGCCAGGGAAGCGGTTTTTGTTACGACAGTAGTGATCTGGAAAAACTGGCAAAAAAGGCATTCTCCTACTCTCCCCAGATCCTGCTTGAGGAATCGCTGAAAGGGTGGAAAGAGGTGGAGTATGAGGTTGTCAGGGACCGGTTTGACAATTGTATTACCGTGTGTAACATGGAGAATTTTGATCCGCTTGGGATCCATACCGGTGAAAGTATCGTGGTAGCGCCCTCTCAAACACTTACCAACAGCGAATACCACTTGCTACGTAAACTCTCAATTGATATCATCAGGCACATCGGAATCATCGGAGAATGCAATGTGCAGTATGCGCTGGACCCTGATTCTGAGGATTACCGTGTCATTGAGGTCAATGCGCGTCTCTCCAGGTCCTCCGCCCTGGCCAGCAAGGCAACGGGTTACCCGCTGGCTTTCGTGGCTGCCAAACTGGCATTGGGGTTTGGGCTTCATCAACTCAGAAATTCCATTACCAAAACCACCTCCGCCTTTTTTGAGCCAGCCCTGGATTATATTGTCTGCAAAATTCCCCGGTGGGATCTCAATAAATTCCAGGGAGTCTCCAAACTGATCGATTCAAGTATGAAATCGGTGGGCGAAGTAATGGCCATTGGACGCACATTTGAGGAGTCGATACAAAAAGGTATCCGGATGATCGGGCAGGGTATGCATGGTTTTGTAGGCAATCATGAAATGGAGATTGAGGACATCGACATGGAGCTCTCAGAACCCACCGATATGAGGATCCTCGTTATAGAACAGGCCTTCAGCGAAGGATATTCCGTCGATTTGATACACGATTTGACCAAAATTGATAAATGGTTCCTGGTCAAGCTGAAAAATATTTTTGACCTCAAGGAGGAGCTGGAAAAGACCAGGTCCCTTGCTGAACTGGAAGATGAATTATTGCTGCAATCAAAAAAAGCCGGATTCAGTGATTTCCAGGTAGCACGCCTGGTTATGAAGGGAGATGTTACGGAAAATATGCTGAAGGTTCGCGAACACCGGAAACGAAGAAATATCCTTCCCGTAGTAAAACAGATCGACACGCTGGCAGCTGAATATCCGGCTCAAACCAACTATCTGTACCTGACATATAGTGGCAGTGAACATGATATTGACTTTAAAACTGACCAGCGATCAGTAATTGTCCTGGGATCCGGAGCCTACAGGATAGGCTCAAGCGTGGAGTTTGACTGGTGCAGTGTCAATGCACTGAAGACAGTTAACGATGAGGGCTACCGGTCCATCATGATCAATTATAACCCGGAGACGGTTTCCACCGATTACGATGTCTGTGACCGGCTCTATTTCGACGAACTTTCATTTGAACGTGTAATGGACATCCATGATCTCGAGATGCCCAAAGGAGTAATCGTATCCGTTGGGGGACAGATCCCCAATAACCTGGCTATGCGGTTACATGAACAGCATGTACACGTTCTGGGTACCTCCCCCGAGTCCATCGACAATGCCGAGAACAGGCACAAATTCTCCATGATGCTGGACGAACTTTGTATAGACCAGCCACGCTGGAAAGAGCTTAGCAGTATGGATGAGATCTACACCTTCGTCAATGAGGTGGGTTTCCCGTTGCTGGTAAGGCCTTCCTATGTACTCTCGGGAGCCGCCATGAACGTCGTATCAAACAGTGAGGAACTGGAGGGTTTTCTGACCCTGGCCGCAAGGGTATCCAAGCAATATCCTGTCGTGGTATCCGAGTTCATCGAGCAGGCCAAAGAGATCGAGATTGATGCTGTGGCAAGGGACGGGGAGCTGTTTTCCTATGCCATTTCGGAACATGTGGAATTTGCAGGTGTTCATTCCGGCGACGCCACCATGATCTTCCCTCCCCAGAAGATCTATTTCGAAACAGTAAGAAGGATCAAGAAGATCGCCAGGCAACTGGCCGAAGCCCTTGAAATTTCAGGGCCATTTAATATCCAGTTCCTGGCCAAGGATAACGATATAAAGGTGATCGAATGCAATCTCAGGGCATCCCGAAGTATGCCATTTGTTTCGAAGGTCCTGAAGTCAAACCTGATCGATCAGGCTACCAAGATCATGCTCAAAATGCCTGTAGAGAAACCGCATAAGTCGATCTTTGACCTGGATTATATAGGTTGCAAGGCCCCCCAGTTTTCATTTTCCAGGTTGAAAAAGGCAGATCCGGTACTTGGTGTGGATATGTCCTCCACCGGAGAGGTGGGTTGTATCGGCGATACCTACTACGAAGCAATCCTGAAAGCCATGTTATCGGTTGGCTATACGATCCCAAAGAAAAATATCCTGCTTTCTACTGGGGACATGCGTTCCAAGGTGGAGCTCGTGAACTCGTGCAAGATGCTTATTGATAAAGGATATAATCTTTTTGCCACGCACGGAACACATGAGTTCCTTAAACTGAATGGAATTAACTCCATTGATCTGGCCTGGCCCGACGAAAACCGGAAACCCAATGTTATGGATTATTTGAAAGCGAAAGAGATTGACCTGGTAGTCAACATCCCAAAGGATCTTTCGTCGAATGAACTTTCCAATGACTACAGCATCAGGCGGGGGGCCGTGGATTTCAATATACCGCTGCTGACCAATGCAAGACTGGCTTCAGCATTCATCTATGCCATTTGCAAGATGACACTGGAGGATATTGCCATAAAGAACTGGGGGGAGTATTAAGCTCTCAGGGATATTAATAGAGAAAGGAAGGGATCAGCCTTTCAGGGCTTCTGCGCCGCCGACGATTTCTAGTATTTCATTGGTAATCGCTGCCTGGCGTGCCTTATTGAACTGAAGGCTCAGTTCTTTCAGCAATTCGGTGGCATTGTCCGTGGCCTTATGCATGGCGGTCATCCTTGCACCATGCTCCGATGCATGTGAATCCAGTATCGCCTTGTAGAACTGGAGTCTCAGTGAGCGGGGTATCAATTCCTCGACAATATACTCCTTGGAGGGCTCAAAGATATAATCCACATTGGATGCTGGACCGCTCTCCTCTTTAAGCGTATCAACCTGGATGGGAAGGAACTGCTCAATGGTAAGAATCTGAGTCCCGGCATTCTTGAACTGGTTATAGATCACATCAACATGGTCATATTCACCTTCGGTGAAAAATCCCATTACCATATTGGCTATTTCAGCCACCCGTTCAAATGTGAGCTCCTGGAAAATCCCGCTTCCATTGAAAATGACATTGTATCCCTTTCTGCGCAAAAAATCAGCTCCTTTCTTTCCGATGGCAATAAAATCCACCTGGCGGGCCATCATCTGACTGTCAAAAGTGGTCAGTGCCCTGTGAATTGTAGCTTTGATAGCGCTGGAGTTAAATGCCCCGCACAATCCCCTGTTAGAAGTAAGCAGGATCAATAGTATCCTCTCCTTATCTCTCTGAACTGCATACTGGTTATCTTCATCATCCTTGATACTGTCGCCCACACTTGCCAGGATCTCCTGTAGCTTTTCTGCATAGGGCCTGAACCGAACGATTGCATTCTGCGCCTTCTTCAGTTTTGCAGCCGAGACCATCTTCATGGCACTGGTGATCTGTCTCGTAGAAGCTACAGAAGCCTTTCGTTCACGTATTTCCTTTAAACTTGCCATTCAGAATTACTTAAACTTCTCAATAATTTCACTGGCCACACTTTCGATCACACCGGTGATCTCATCTGATAATTTACCCTGGGCAAGTGCGGTCAGCGTACTTTTGTGCTTCAATTCCATATATTCCAGGAAATCTTCTTCAAATTCTTTGACACGTTCAACGGGTATATCCGAGAGCAATCCCTTTGTCCCACAGTAAATAATGGCTATCTGTTTCTCAACCGACATGGGGGCGTATTGATTCTGTTTTAGGATCTCGACATTTTTGCGCCCCTTATCCAGCACGGCCATCGTGGCTGCATCCAGGTCAGAGCCAAATTTGGAGAATGCCTCCAATTCGCGAAACTGAGCCTGGTCAAGCTTCAGTGTCCCGGCAATTTTCTTCATCGATTTAATCTGGGCATTCCCTCCCACCCTGGATACAGATATACCAACATTGATGGCAGGCCGCACACCCGCATTAAAAAGGTTGGATTCCAGGAAGATCTGGCCATCTGTTATGGAGATCACGTTTGTGGGAATATAGGCAGAAACATCACCCGCCTGGGTCTCAATAATAGGCAGTGCAGTAAGTGACCCTCCGCCCTTAACGAGCGGTTTTAGTTGCTCGGGCAGATCATTCATTTTCTGGGCAATCTCATCAGATTGTATAATCTTGGCAGCGCGCTCAAGCAATCTCGAGTGCAGATAAAACACATCACCTGGATAGGCTTCCCTTCCCGGAGGACGCCTCAACAGGAGAGAGACCTCCCGATAGGACACTGCCTGTTTGGAAAGATCATCATAAATAATCAGGGCAGGCCTGCCTGTATCTCTGAAAAATTCCCCGATGGAACAGCCTGCAAAAGGAGCATAAAACTGGAGGGCGGCTGGATCAGAAGCAGTTGCCGATACTATAACTGTATAATCCATGGCTCCAGCCTCTTCCAGGGTTTTTTGAATATTGGCCACTGTTGAGCCCTTTTGCCCAACAGCAACATAGATACAGTAAACAGTTTCACCCCTCTCGTAAAACTCTTTCTGGTTGATAATGGTATCAACAGCTATGGCTGTTTTCCCCGTCTGGCGGTCACCAATAATCAGTTCCCGCTGTCCGCGCCCAATGGGAATCATGGCATCAATTGGCTTCAACCCGGTTTGCAGGGGTTCATTTACCGGCTGGCGATAAATCACACCGGGTGCTTTCCGTTCCAGCGGTAAATCGATCATCTTCCCTGTAATGGCGCCTTTCCCATCGATCGGTTCTCCCAGGGTATTGATGACACGTCCCAGTAACTTTTCACCCACACTGATGGAAGCAATTTTCCTTGACCGTTTAACTGAATCGCCCTCCCTAATCAATTCCGATGAGCCCAGCAAAACAGCTCCGACATTGTCCTCCTCCAGGTTCAATACGATCCCCATGACACCGCTGTCAAATTCGATCATCTCATTGGCTTCTACACTGTTAAGTCCGTAGATTCGGGCAATTCCATCTCCAACCTGGAGGACGGTACCCACCTCTTCAAGTTCAACTTCACTTTTGAATCCTTCAATTTGTTTTTTTAAAATTTCCGATACTTCGGAAGGTTTTATTTGAGACATATGCTATTACTTTTCAATACTGGTTTTAAATAGTTGTTTCTTTATTTTTCTGAGGTTATTTTCGACACTTGCGTCGTACCGCATATCTTCAATAGTAAGAACAAATCCTCCTATTACATGCTCTTCTACAGAGGATGAAAGTTCCACGTCCGAATCATATGCTTTCCCGATCAGCCTGCGGATTTTATCCATTACAGAATCGTCGACCGATTGAGCCGTGATCAGTTTGGCAATTCTGATTCCCCTTTCTTTACGGTACAGGTCCCTGAAATTCCTGGCAATTCCGGGAAGGTAAGTTTCCCGCTTATTTTCGATAACCAGATTGATCAAAGAGATGGACAATTTTGAAAAGTGCTTTTCAAAAATAGAGGCCATCAATTTGATTTTCTGACTGGGTTGCAGGGTAGGTACCACTAACATGTACTGGAAATCGTCCAGTTTACAGGTATTGGTTAACACCTCCATATCGTTGTAAACGTTATCGAGCTGATGCTGCTCAAGTGCACTTTGAAACAGTGCTTTGGCGTAACGAACTGATATCTGGCTCTCGTTCATAAGGATGTTAATTCAGATCGGCCTCGTTGATCAGTTTATTGACCAGATTCTTCTGAGCTTTACTGTCTTCCAGTTTGATCCGAAGGATCTTTTCCGCAATATCCACTGAAAGACCGGCCATCTGCTCTTTCATTTCATTCATTGCAGCAGCCTTCTCCCTCTGGATGGAATCTCTGGCACTCTTTACCAGTTTCTTAGCCTCTTCTGCTGCTTTCTCTTTTGCCTCACTGATCAGTTTATCTCTTATCTCCTTGGCCTCCTTCATCAGCGCATCTCTTTCAGCTCTAGCTTCTGCGAGGATCTTCTCATTGTCGGACTGCAGCTTAGCCATCTCCTTCTTCGCACTTTCAGCAGCATCAAGGGCTTTCCTTATGCTTTCATTACGCGCTTTTACAGCTGTCAGGATCGCCGGCCATGCAAATTTGCCAAGGACAAAAAGCAAAACAAGAAAGAAGAGGGTCGACCAAAAGATCATTCCTACTCCCGGTGTTACTAAATCCATTATATTTTGTGTTTAATTGTTTTCAAAGAAAGGCCTGCAACCAACCGTTACAGGCCTGTTCAGTCAGGCTTAAGAGTTGCTCATCATGGATACCACAACGGCAAATAAAGCCACGCCTTCAATCAGAGCTGCTGAAATAATCATGGCGGTCTGAATCTTACCTCCGGCCTCTGGCTGACGTGCAATGGCATCCATTGCCTGTCCACCGACCCTTCCGATCCCGAGTCCTGCTCCAATTACGGCCAGTCCTGCTCCGATTGCTGCTAATGTACCTGTCATAATAATTAAATATATAAGTGAAAACTAATCATGGTGATGCTCCGGCATCGCCAATCCGATAAACAATGCTGATAATAAAGTAAATATATAGGCCTGCAGAAATGCCACAAGCAATTCGATCAGATCCATAAAAATCACCATCACCAGGGATGGGACGGACATGAATATGGATTTGAAAATAAAGATCATGGAGATAAGACTCAACACAATGATATGGCCTGCCGTAATATTGGCGAAAAGCCGCACCATCAATGCAAAGGGCTTGGTAATCATGCCGATGATCTCTACCGGGATCATGATGGGGGAGAGCCATACCGGAACACCCGGGGTATTGAAAATATGCTGCCAGTATCCCTTGTTCCCACTGAAAGTCGTGATGAGGAATGTGAAAATGGCCAGCACACCTGTCACCGCGATGTTCCCCGTAACATTGGCCCCGAACGGGAAGAACGGGATCAGACCCATCAGGTTATTGATCAGGATGAAAAAGAAGATCGTCAGCAAATAGGGCATATACCTGTAGTACTTGTCCTCCCCGATATTGGGAATAGCCACATCTTCTTCAATAAATACGATCACCGGTTCTATGAATCCCATCATTCCTTTGGGCTCACTGATACCCATTTTCTTATAGGCTTTTGCAAGTGCCAGGAATACCCACAACAGAATGATGACTGACAGCATCATCATGGCTACATTCTTGGTAATGGACAAATCGACCGGTAATCCAGCCTCAATCATATTTCCTTGCTGATCAACCTCAATGATCTTCCCAGCCAGGCTCTTTTCGGCCATTTCACCTTTCCTGTTTTTTATTTCAATGGTCCCCTCACCCATTTGAAAACCTTCGTGCGTGTGTCCATGGGCAATTTTACTGGAAGAAAAAATATGCAGCCCTGAATGTTTGCTGTAGAGGATCACCGGTAGCGGAACGCTCACATGCTTTCCTTCCTTTGTTGTATATAGATGCCAATCATGAGAATCAGAAATGTGTTCGAGAATGGATTCGGTTGCATTGAACTCCTCTTCTGCAGCTTCAGCATGCCCGCTATTTTGAGCGGTATCAACGGCAGGGTGATGTTCATCCTGTCCATATAGTTGGGTGCCCCGGCCCAAAACGATGAAAATGATCAGAAGGCTGGTTAAAATAGCAAAATATCTCTTGCTCACAGTCAATGTAATTATTTGTTTTTCAGTAGCTTAAGAAGATGAGCAACTGTAAAAAAAGTAAAAATTAAATATAGTGCAAAAAATGTAAGGATAAAGGCTTTGGATAGATTTTTTGTGACGATCCAAAAAAGCATTATAACCAACAAATAAAAAAGAAATTTAACACCTATCCCCCCGAGCAGATAGACCATTCCTTCCCTGTTATTCCTGCTTACTCCGGCATACATTATCAGGTATGTTACCAGGTTTACGATGGTTACACAGCCAAGAGCCAAAAGATAATTGACTACTGAGATTCCTGGAACGATATGAGGTATAAGTAATATGCCTGAAATAGTCAGCACCGAAGCAAGTATCAGGAGTTGCCAGATGTAGCGCACCCGGTCAATCATCTCTCCTGGCTATGAATTCCTTCAGCACGATGTACAGCCCGGCAAAAACACCGAGCAGGCAGAGTACAGCTGTGTAAACAGGTTTTTCGTTACCCGACCTTTCGTCAAGTTTTGAACCGGCCCAGTAAAAAAGAAGAATAATAGCAATCATCTGAAATCCCATTCCGGAATAGCGGATAAAGGAGTTCATACCCGTCTCTTTACGACTGTTGTCCTTCTTTGGGTTTTGCGATTGGTTCGGTGACGACTTCTTTTTTTCCACCCATATCACATTTACCGGTAAATGTAGCTCCCGGCTCTATGGCCAGCTTACCGGTCTTGATTTCACCGTATAATTTTGACATCGAACGAAGCGAAAGTAATTCCTCCACAACTATTTTTCCGTCCACTACACCTTCGACCTCACAATTCTTGCACCTGATTTCCCCGCTCACCTTTCCGGTCTGTCCAACAAATACCTTTCCTTTGGTATTCAGGTTTCCAACCAGGTTTCCATCGAATCTAATATTTTCACTGGAATTAATACTTCCTTCAATCGTGGTTCCAACGCCAATCATATTGATCTTATTGGTATTCTCTGATTCACCCATTTTTGCCATATATTACTTTTTGTACAAACTTAATCATAATTCTCGTTTCCGTCGTATGCCCACCTGAGATAGATGGATCCCCATGTAAAACCTCCCCCGAAGGCGGAAAGTATCAGGTTATCCCCCTTTTTTAACTGCGACTCCCATTCCCAGAGACAGAGCGGTATCGTTGCGGCAGTAGTATTACCGTATTTCTCAATATTGATCATCACCTTTTCTTTGGGGATATCCATCCTCCTGGCCACTGCTTCAATAATGCGCATATTGGCCTGGTGCGGTACCAGCCAGGTAAGGGTTTCCGGGGTAAGTCCGTTTTTCTCCATGATCTCTACGGAGACATCAGCCATTTTAGAAACAGCCACCTTAAAAACGGCCTGTCCCTCCTGGTAAACAAAATGTTCTCTGGCATCAACTGTTTCATGCGATGCCGGACGGGCAGACCCGCCAGCCTTCATATGGAGGTTCTTTACGCCACTTCCATCGGATTGGAGGATGGCATCTATTACACCAAAGTCATCATCAACAGGCTCCAGTATTACTGCAGCCGCACCATCACCGAAAAGAGGGCAGGTGGTCCGGTCGGTATAATCTGTAATAGAGGACATCATATCGGCTCCTACCAGTATCACCTTTTTATACTGGCCTGACTGGACAAAGTTGACTGCAGTTTCAAGTCCGTATAAAAACCCTGAGCAGGCAGCATTCAGGTCAAAACTCCATGCATTTTTGATGCCCACCTTATCGGCAATCAGGTTAGCCGTTGAAGGAAAAGGGTGGTCAGAAGTTATGGTGGAACAGATCAGCAATTCTATATCGTCAGGGGAAGTCCCTGTCTTCTTCAACAATCCTTCCACAGCCATGGCTCCCATATCAGAGGTGGCTCCTTCCTTCATGATCCTCCTCTCCTTGATGCCAATCCTCTGCATGATCCACTCGTCGGAGGTCTCCACCATGGTACTCAACTCGTCATTGGTAAGTCGGTATTCAGGGACCCAGCCATGGATACCAGTAATTCCTGCTGCAATCTTGCTCATTTTTCCAGTTCTTCTTTAATCCTGTTTACCAGCCCAGCTCTTACAACTTCCATCGTATGAAAGAGCATACTTTTTATCGCCTTTTCATTGGAGATCCCGTGCCCGATAACCAGGGGAGCTTTTACGCCCAGTACTGGTATGCCTCCAAAATTCTCAAAATTAAACATTTCAAAATAACCATTGCTGATGCATTTGTGGGAAATTACATTGTAAAATGCCTCAGCCTGTTTGAGCATCATATTACCAATGAACCCATCGGTCACGATAACATTGGCCCTGCTGGAGACAAACATCTCATTCGCTTCAATATTTCCCAGAAAATTGTAAGAGGAGGTCTCTTTCATCAACTGAAATGCGCTTCTGGTTACCAGGTTCCCTTTATTCTCCTCGATACCCATATTGAGCAAAGCTACTCCGGGCTCTTTAATACCATCCACCAAGTTTGAATAAATGGTACCAATGGTGCCATACTGGTATAAAACATCGGGGCGCGCATCCGGATTTAGTCCCACGTCCAGTAAAAGTGAATGAGAACCCTCTACATTGGGCATGGGGGCGGCTATAGCCGGACGAATGATCCCTGAAATGGAAGTGATGATCTGCATGGCTCCGATCATCATGGCTCCTGTATTCCCAGCACTGCAAAAGCCGTCCAGTGAACCATCGGCCAGTAATCTGTGGCCAAGGAAGAGACTGGCTTTCGGTTTCTCCTTAAATGCCTTCAAAGGAGGATCATCCATGCCCACATCATCCACTGTATTTACAACAGAAAACCCGCTAACATCGAGCTGGTGTTCCTCTGAATAGCGGGTGATGATATCCTGGCTTCCTATCAATACGATCTCTGTATCAACAGGCAAGGATTCCCTGGCGAGAATGGCTCCTCGTAATACAGAACCAGGAGCATAATCGCCCCCCATTATATCGATCCCAATGCGCATGGGTTACCGGGCATCAGCCCAGGTGAATATCCGGGCCTAACCTATACTGGCTTCGGCGTCAATAACGAGTTTGCCTTTATAATAAAGGTTTCCATCTACGTAGTAAGCGTGATGACGTTCATGAACAGTTCCTGTCGTTGAACAGGTAGAGAGTGTTGGAACCTCAGCTTTATGATGCGTCCTTCTCTTGTCTCTTCTGGTCTTTGAAGTCTTTCTTTTTGGATGTGCCATTGCTATTAGTTTTTTTCAATAATTCCTTTTAATGCGTCCCATCTGGGATCTGTCTTTTCGTTCCTTTTCTGTTCTTTGACCCTGTGAGCATCCAGTTTCTTTAACATTTCCGGATTACATAATGAGTTTCCGTCTGAATCATCCGGGTGAATCCTTTGATAGGGTAATGCCAGCACAATAAACTCATACAGATACTGGCCCGCCTCGATCTCATGCTCATCTTTTCCTATGATCAATACATCCTCATCAACTTCACCGGGTGTTTCTCCCATTTTCACAAAAATGGATTGTGTTGAGGATACACCGGTCATAAAGTTCTCAAGGCAACGATCACAAATGACCTCCACTTCTCCTTCTAATCTGAAGTGCAGTGATAATACTCCTGGCTTTTTTTCCAGAGTCACTGTGGCAAGTACGTTTCCGTTACAAATATCGGAATGCTCAAATAATGCAAAGAACTGTCTGTCAAGCTCAAATGAAAAAATGTGATCTCCTTCTCCTAAACCAGAAATGCGTACTGCATATGAACCCCTTTTGCTCACAATTCTTCAATTTGGGAGTGCAAAAGTATAAATTTATCTCATATAAAAAAACAAATTTCCCGCTTTAATTCATGATAGTAAGGTGATTAAACGGCTGATAAATCAGCTGAGCACCTGTTGGATGGTTTCAATGAGTGAATCTATGAAATAATCGTCCTTGGTCAGGTATCTGTTGGCGCCATTCTCCATAAATTTAGTCAGCAGGTCATCGTCGCCCTGACCGGTCAGGATGATTACAGGAATCTTTTTATTTATTTTCCTGATTTCCTTGAGGATATCCAGGCCGTTAAGATTGTTTTCCCCTGCTCCTTCAAGGATATGATCAAGCACAATCAGGTTTGGTTTCATGTGAAGATTTTCCAGGCACTCCTCCCCTGTCCGGAAGCAAACAACCTCATAATCCAGCCTGCTCTGAAAAGTAAATTCCATGAGGTTCAGGATTACACTGTCATCGTCGATAAAGAAAATCAACTTGCTCATTATGGATGGTATCCGGTGTGTCTGTTACAGGTAAAAATAACAAAATATTTTTAGAACAAAGCGAGCAGGACAATGTCCGCTATTGAACAGTCGATATACGAATGCGGACAGCTTCGTTTTGAGTCGACAATCATAATATATTCATATAGAATTTTTTAAATGTTTTGGCACTGCTCTTGAGTTAAAATAAGATTGCATAACTAAAACTTAACGCTCCGATGTCACTTTTTAAGAATTACCTGCTTTCTCTGGTCAGAAATGCACGACGGGATCTGTTCTTTACGCTGTTAAATCTGTTTGGGCTTGCCATTGGGATTACAGCCACCATAATGATCTTTGTCTATATCCAGGACCAGGTCACCTTCGACAAACATAATGAGAATTTTAACCGGATCTACCGGCTTGAGGGTGACTTCTTTATTAATGAAAAACAGGACCTTACAGCTATTACCCAGATCCCGCTGGGACCTACTTTAAAGGATGACTACCCTGAAATTATCGACCAGGTACGGATCCTGCCCCGTCCGGATTTCTATTTTAAAAGGGATGAAGACACTTTTAAGGAAGATAGTATCATGCTGGCCGATTCGACCCTGTTTAACATCTTTACCGTTCCTTTTATAACCGGTGATCCTCATACTGCCCTAACTGCACCATTCTCCATGGTGATCAGCCGCTCGCTTGCGAATAAATATTTTGGCAGCTGGGATGTGGTGGGCAAAAGTATGGTGAGCCTGGATGGGACTACCTTCAATATCACAGGGGTCTTTAAAGATCTGCCGGACAACGTACACCTCCGTTTCAATGGCCTGGTCTCAACTTCAACCATTGAGGATCAGATAGGAAGCGAACGGTTCAATGACCGCAGTGCACCTTCTTTCTGGAATGTAAACTGTTACACTTACGTGCTGATGGCGGAAAATACAACTCCGGATATGGTTCTGGACAAGTTTCCTGAATTCTACGATAAATATATGAGGTCACTGGGTGACCAGATTAAAGCCTCCTTTAATCTGCGGATCACTCCACTTGCCGATGTGCATTTCCAGAAAGATGAACTGACCTGGGACCTGCCCAAGGGAAACATGAATTATGTATACATTATGGCTGTAATTGCCCTGTTCCTCATTATAATCGCCAGTATTAATTATACCAACCTGACAACTGCCAGGGCCACAAACCGTGGAAAAGAGATTGGGATCCGGAAAGTAGGCGGTGCCAATAAGAGTAAACTGAGGTCGCAATTCCTGGGCGAGTCTGTGGTTATGGCACTATTTGCCGGTGTGCTGGCTACACTGTTAACTATACTGGCCCTCCCCCTTTTCAATACGCTTGCCGGGAAAACATTTGACTTTCATACCATCTTTCAACCCACCATACTCCTGTTCATACTGGGTATCTCAATTATTACCGGTCTGTTGTCGGGTCTTTATCCGGCCTCATACCTGGCATCTTTTAATCCAATCTCTGTCCTGAAAGGCAACGGAGTTAGCAGCAAAGACAGGGGATGGCTGAGAACCGGACTGGTTATTGCCCAGTTTATGATCTCTGCCGTGATGATCATTGGTTCCATTGTCGTTGCACTGCAGATGGGGTATATTCAGAAAAAGGACCTTGGCTTCGACAAAGAACAGATATTAATGCTCACCTTGAATGATACGGCAGTCATCAATAATGTGAAAGCATTTATGGGGGAGATTGAAAGAGATCCATCGGTTCAGGGGACAGCACTATCGACTACGGCACCAGGCAGGTTCTATGGCAAGCGGGTCATGACAGCAGAGACCAATGATGGCGAAATGGGCGAAAAAGCCTTCAACAATTGTTTTGTCAATTACGATTATCTGGATGTAATGGGCTTGAAACTGGTGGAAGGCCGGTTTTACGACAGAGAGTTTGGCTCGGACATGACCAATGCCTTCGTGGTCAACGAAGCACTGGTCAGAGAGATGCAATGGGGAGATAAAGCCATTGGGAAGAAGTTTATCTTTGGCGTCAATATTGAGGGCGCCAACAATCCCGTTGGTGAAATTGTCGGAGTGGTTAAAGATTTCAATTACGGTTCGCTTCACAATCCTGTGGAACCCCTGGTGATGATCTGTAATGAAAATGCCAACTTCATGAGAACCCTCTCCATCAGAGTAGCGGATCAAAACTTCGGGGAAGTATTGAATTGGGTAAAGGAGAAACGGGAAGAATTCAATCCCTCATTCCCCATCCAGTACAGTTACCTCAACGACGAACTTAAGGCTCTTTATAGTGAAGAAAAAGTAATTTTTGGTCTGGTGATCTCTTTCACTGTCCTGATCATCATTATAGCTGCCCTTGGTTTGCTGGGACTCTCTTCATTTATGACCGTAAAACGAACCCGGGAAACCGGCTTGAGAAGGGTCATGGGAGCTTCGCAGAACCAGATACTGTATCTGTTCCTGTCCCAGTTCTCGAAATGGGTTATAATTTCGAATATCGTCGCATGGCCAGTCTCTTATTTTGCCATGAAAAACTGGCTGCAGAATTTCACCTACAGAATCGAGTTCCCGTTCTGGACCTTTATCATATCTTTGTTGTTATCGTTAACTATTGCCGTGATCACTGTAAGCTGGCAATCAATTAAAGCTTCCCGGATGAACCCGGCTGCCTCCATAAGGGTAGAATGATAAAAGGTAAGATACTGGGTAACAGGTATGTAGTAAATGGCCTATCGGCAGATATATCAGGATTTATCCCCGATATGTCTGCCGATACCTATTATGAGGTAGTCAGGTTAATCGATGGTAAGATCCTCTTTCTGGATGACCACCTGGAAAGACTCGGTAAATCGGTGTCGGGCTCAACCATAGAATTCCCGGGTGATCAGAGGATCATTACCAGCCTCAGATTACTTATTAATGAGAACCCCTTCTCGGCAGGGAATATCAGGATCTGCCTCCAGAAAACCGGTGAAGGCACGAATTCCCTTCAGTGCTATTATATCCCCTATATCTATCCCGATCAATCCATGTATCTGGAAGGTGTGAATCTATCCATCTATCCCCACCAACGGCACAATCCGGGTATTAAGAAATGGGATGACCAATTCAGAAGATCTGTTGGCGAATTTATCCGGGAACAGGGTGTGTATGAAGCAATTTTGATCAATCCTGAAAACCAGCTGACTGAGGGAAGCCGTTCCAATATCTTCTTTATCGATCAGGAAGGCAGTATGATCACCGTTCCTGAAAAGGAGATCCTGCCTGGTATTACCCGGAAATACGTGCTTGAGATCGCCCGCAAAAACGATATCCGCATCCTGGAGAAGATTGTATCCCTGCAAGAAATGGACAGCATGGTTTCAGTCTTTATATCCGGCACCTCACCCAAGGTGCTTCCTGTAAAACAAATAGATAAACACTATTTTGATACAAATTTGCCGTTGTTGCATCTGCTGAAGGATGAATTTGAACAGGTGGTGAAATCACACCTTACAAAACTTTGAAATATTTATATTTTGTTGAATATTTGAAATCCCAAATAACCAGATCATGAAGGGATACACCCTCACACTGTTGCTTTCCGTGGCCGCTATAACCCTTGAGGCACAAAACAAACATATTTATCTTTCATCCGGCAGTGAGGTCATCTTCTCGGGAACCAACGTCGCCTTCAACGGGACCAACACCCATAACAATATCCGGTTCACCCTCTTTTTTCACACCCAGCAGCTTATCAATTTTGATCTGACAAACAACATTGGTCTCTATACCGGTTTAGCCATACGAAATGTTGGACTGATCATGGAAGACCTGTATCAGAATGTAGGATATAATGTGTATAATACACACCCCGATTTTAACAAGAATACCAAGATCAAACACCGGAGCTACTCACTGGGATTTCCACTGGCCATCAAACTGGGCTCGTTCGATAAGAACTATTTCTTTTATGCGGGCGGTGAATATGAATGGATGTTCCACTACAAACAGAAGAAATTCATCGACGGGGCGAAATATAAATTCACTGAATGGACCAGCGACCGTGTCAATCCATGGATCCCTTCCCTCTTTACAGGGATACAGTTCCCTGGCGGATTTAACCTGAAATTCAAATATTACCTGGATGACTTCCTTAATAAAGATTTCACCGGACAGGACTTTGGAGAAGATGTGGATTATTCTCTGTTTGAGTCATCCAACATCTGGTACATATCGCTCTCAGTGATTTTAAACAGACGGCAGATCCAGAAAATGATGGAGAGTGATTCGTTCCATATGACTGCATACAGGTAATCACAGATTTTTTTAACTTTATGCCCCCATAGGGGTGTTAGCTCAGTTGGTTCAGAGCGCATGCTTGACAGGCATGAGGTCACTGGTTCGATTCCAGTACATCCCACAGGACTGATGGCGTATCTGACTTATTACAAGTCATTTGCGCCATTTATTATTTGACACGCAAAAACAAGGATTCATTTTCTTCTAAATGAATATATTGAATACCTTTAATTAGGATTTAATTCAAGAAAATGACAGGGAGAAAAACGATAATTTGGATTGGCCTGGTATCCTTTTGGTTATTCTTTATTCTTGAAATTACCTCCGATATCTGGTTTGGTTCAAAATTTCCCGGTTATAACTGGAGAACACAATCGTTATCATATCTGGGGCAAAGCGGAAGTCCGATTGAAAAGTTGGTATCCATATGGGGAATATTTTTTACTGTGTTGATTTCATTATTTGTCATCGCTTTCTACCAGGTATATAAATCAAACAAATGGGCAAAAATTGCAGCTCTTTCCTTATTAATTTATGGACTGGGAGAAGGACTTGGCTCAGGTTGTTTCCCAATTAACCCTCCTGATACCATTATTACCCTGGATGGAAAATTACATAATATTTTTAGTGGTATTGGGGACACAGGAATTGTCTTGCTACCCTTTTTCCTGATGTTGATGTTTCCCCGAAATGAAAACAGGAAATTACATATTTACCTGTGGATAGTTGTTGGAACAGGCATTTCCATGGCATCCTTTTTTCTATCTGCCAAATATTTTCATCACGACAACTTTATTCTGGATTATAAAGGAGTGTGGCAAAGAATTTATATACTTGATTATTATGTAATGCTGTTAGTTCTTAGCTTCAGAATGGTTCGTGAAATAAAATAATAGAAATATTGCTTTGTTCATCCCATTGTCAGTTCTTTGCTTCCTTTGAAAGGACAATGAACACTGAATAAGGTGGAATAGTCAGGATGAAAATGAATCGGTTCGATCCCAGTCCATCCCGCGGAGGGAAGGCGGTTTCGTTACTGGTTAACGTAACCGCTTTTTATTTACATTTATGGTCCAATGTTTAAGCAGCTTTACAGATTTCTGAGTCCCAGGTATCAAAACATTTTCCTTGAGTATAAGGTGAAACCTAAACCCAGGTATGGTCATGGTTTGCCGGCTCATCCTGAACTGTATAAGATCATCGATATCAATCGGCATATCTATATAAAACTGCTTAAAAAAGCCCTCCGGTATAAAAAGAACATCTGGTCGATCCAGGACTCAACCGTGGAAACCGATCCGGCAAAACCTGCATGGAACAATGGCTACCTGCCCGGCCTGGATATGATTGCTATCTATACCATGATGGCCCGATTCAAGCCTAAGCGATATATTGAAATAGGATCCGGCCATTCTACCCGAATGGCCTATAAGGCTATCGTCGAACTGGAACTGAGCACAGAGTTCATTTCAATTGATCCCAAGCCACGGACTGAGATTGATCAGTTGCCTAACAGAATTATCCGCGAACCATTCGAAAATATCGACTTTGATATAGTAGAGGCACTGGGTCCGAACGATATTCTGTTCATAGACAATTCACACAGGATCCTGCCCAATTCAGACTCCATGGTCTTCTTCATGGAGATCCTGCCCAGGCTGAAAAGAGGGGTCATCGTTCATCTCCACGATATCTACCTGCCCTATGACTACCCACAGTTTATGTGTGACAGGTATTATACAGAACAGTATGGCCTGGCCATCTATCTCCTGGTCAACCGGGGAAAATATGAGACCATGCTGCCCAATTATTTTATTTCACAGGACAAAGAATTGTCTGAACTGATCACTCCGATCTGGGACCATGATAACCTCAGGGATGTGGAGCGGCATGGAGGTTCATACTGGATCCGAATAGCCCACTAACGGTATAGCCGTGGTCAATGCAGTACGAAATTAATGGGAAAAATATAGGTTACATTTACCCTGACACCACTCTGTATTCCAGGTTCCCAAAGAGGTGAGGTTTTAATTACCCGCAGGGCCTCGTTGTCAAGATCGGGATGAACACTATGGTAAATCTCTGGATTTATCAGTTCACCCTTGCTGTTCACAACAAATTTGACCCATACCCTGCCCTGTATTCCATTGTGAGCAGCCTCGGTTGGATAGTGCATTTTCGATGCAATATATCTGCTGAATTCCTGTATAGGGTTCCCACCGTTAAAGGTGGGCATTATCTCAACGAAATACCACTCTACCTCATCCTGAATCACCTCCTCCGCAGAGTCGATATAAACCGTAAGATCAACATAGGTATCTTTGGTCACTTCGGTATTGAAGTTAATATCTTCAAGTTCAATATCGTCATTCACCAGCTCAATGACATCAACAATAGCCGGCAGATCAGGCTTGGAAGGGGGTTTAACCTCGTCCCGGCGTGTGATTTGCATCATCTCATTCTCAGGAGAGATTTCGGATGCAAGACTCAAACCCGGCTGTTTTGTATCCGGAGTGGTCCACTCAAAACTGATCAGAATAAGAGAGAGAGAAATAAGGAGTCCTACTACAAAATTTGCAGTTTTCCTCTTTTCGAGGTTTGCTCTATATGATTTTTTCGGCTTCATAACTAAGGTTTTAGGTGGTTACCTATTTAACAGCAATTATAATGCCACGAAATCTCTATATTTGTCATTAAACCAATGATCTACAACATGAAAAAAGTAACAGGTGTGATAATGCTGATGGCATTTGCCATTTTTCTTTTCGAACTGCAGTCCAGTGGCCAGCTAACACTGGCTGAAAAGCTGGGTTACGAAGCCGGGGCCAAGCTCCTGATAGTACATGCTGATGATATCGGATTGGCACAATCGGTCAACGATGCCACAGAAAAAGCCTTTGCCAGTGGCGGAATCAGTTCGGGGAGTATCATGGTTCCATGTCCATGGTTTATCGATTTTGCCGATTACTACAATCATCATCCGGACCTGGATGTTGGAATCCATATCACGCTGACCTCGGAATGGGACAACTACAAGTTCGGCGGGGTATTGCCCTCCACCGAAATCCCGAGCCTGCTTGATGAAAATGGTTTCTTTTACCCCACTACCGAGGAGTTTGGATTACATGTCGAACCAGCTGAGGCTGAAAAAGAGATCCGGGCGCAGATCGAGCGGGCCATCTCCTACGGTATTAAACCCACTCACCTGGATACGCATATGGGAAGTATACTTGCCCGGCCCGAACTGATCCACACTTATATGAAATTGGGTCAGGAATATGAGATCCCTGTATTTATACCACGTATGCTGCTTTTCAGTTTTCCCGAGGAGCAGCGGGAACAGGTCAAAAACGAGTTTGTACTGGTGGACCAGTATTTCATGTTAGACCTGGAAGGCCCCGATACCTCCTGGGAGGAGGAGTACGGTAAAATAATTGAAAAGGTGGGGCCTGGACTCAACGTGATCATTGTACACCTGGCTCATGATAATGCAGAAATGCAGGCGATTACTGTCAATCATCCTGCATTTGGAGCGACCTGGAGAGAGAAGGACCTGGACTATGTACTTAGTCAGACATACCGGGATCTGCTCAACGAGAACCATATCCAGCTGGTTAGCTGGAAGGAGATCGGTTCACTGAAATAAATCCCGGACCGGAGATTTTACCGGGCCGGATAATGATACTCTGGTATACCATCCTGGGTTTCAACAGCATGATACATGGCGGCAAAAGCGGTGGAGATCCACATGACTGAAACAAACACACCTACAAAAAGGCAGATAAGACCCAGAATAACAACAGGTATGGCCAGGAGACCCATTAAGAAAATTTGCCATCCGTATCCACGGGTCATATCCCAGCTTACCCTGAGTGCATCCATTACATCCATTTCCCTGTCCACCACAAGAAAGGGTACAAAAGCCAGCCGGCATGCGAAAATAATCCCGGGAACGATCAGCATGACAATTCCCAGGACCACGATGATCCCTACCACTATATTGGCAATAACCACATTCCAGTAGTTTCTCTGGAACACCGCGAAAATATCCCTTACTTCAATTCGTTCTCCCCGGACAGCTTTCAGAAAAACCCAATTGGCACCATATTGAACCGGGCCTGCAACAAAGACTCCGTAAGTAATACCAAACAGAGCCATTGGTACAATGAACCATTGGAAAGAGTCCATCTTCCACTGGATGACAGTGAAAGGACCGGTCAGGATGGAATAAACAATGGATACAACCAGGAGCTCCACAAAAAAAGCCATGAGTACCTTCCATCCTACAGAGTAGCTACTTGATGCATCCGGATGGAAGTTATATTCTTCATTATTAAATATTGTTACCATGATTATTCAGTATTGATTCAGGATCAAAACTAGGGTATAAAACGGTCCCGTCCTTCAGACTTTGGTAGTGATTTTAAAAATCCAACTATAGTAGGGTTCCCTCACACACTATACTAAAGTAGGATTTTCATTTCCTGTTTTAACTGTACCATTCATTTATTGTATATTAACATTTCCAATAGAAAACATGGCTGAAACCTGGCGAATCATATTACTGTTAACACCCCTTCTTGCCGGTGCCATTTCCATTTTCTTCTCCTTCAGATTGATGAAACGTTACAACACTCCCTTTCTCGGGAGTTATTTCTACTTCATCGTCTTTCTCTATATTTTTGGCACCTATAGCCTGGCCGGAGCGGGAATCCTGCAACATCTGCTCGCAAGGATGGAGATTGATCAAAAGGTGATACAATCTGCCAGCCTTTATGCCATATTCCTGGGTATTCCCTTCCTGGCCCTGGCGAAATTCATGTTTATAAGGAGCATCCTGGATTTTTTGAATAAAAAACCCGGCACCTTCTTTCTTATCATCTACTTTTTCATTCTCACCTCTGCCTTTGTGCTGTATGGATTCTACATGATACGATTGACCCGGTTTGAACTGGGGGATTACCAAATATTGATCCTGATCCAAAGATGGGCCTTTGCTGCATTTATGATCACCATCTATCTGGCGGCCTATCTCTATATTATTATCTCCACCATGAAACTATCCGACCAGCCTGCGAAAAAATACTTGCGGGTTTTTGGATCATGGTACATGGCCTTTATGGTGCTTTGTATAATTTCACTTGCGTTCACCTCATACCGGCTTATTTCCCATCAGGTCTTCCTCCTTATATTCCTCTCCTGGCACCTGATCCCGCTTCTTTTCATGAATGTCTATCTGAACAAAAATCAAAAACAGGAGTATACACTTCCCGATGATTTTGAAGCCAGGCTCCAGTCATTTGCAGCAGAAAATGATATATCCAGGAGAGAGTGTGACGTGGTGCGGCTGATCTGCCAGGGATTAGCCAATCAGGAGATCAGCGATTCTCTGTTCATCTCACTACAGACAGTCAAGGATCATATTCATCGTATTTTTATAAAAACTGGAGTGAAAAACAGGGTGCAGTTAACCAATATGCTCAGATAAGATCCTCATGAACGATGCAAAGAAGAGCGCAGTGATCGGGTACCTCGAGAAGATTCAAGTCCCTTTTGAGATCTATGAACACCCCCCGGTGCCAACTGTGGAAGAGGCACTGCCATACTGGAAAAACATAGATGCGGCACATTGTAAGAACCTGTTTTTCAGGAATCATAAAGGCAACAGGCACTACCTGGTCATCCTGGACCATAGAAGGCAGCTGAATATCCGGAATCTTGAGCAAAAATTGAAAATGGGTAAAATTTCGTTTGCTTCTCCTGTCAGAATGGAACGCTACCTCGGGCTGTCGCCCGGGGCTGTTTCAGTATTCGGCATCATAAATGATCATGAAAACCATGTCCATATATTTATTGATGAAGCATTGAAATCTGCCAGACGTATCAGTTTTCATCCCAATCAAAACAACGCAACCATTGTGATCTCATATGCGTCATTCATAAGATTCCTTGAATCGAGTGGAAACTCATATGAGTTTATTGGGCTGTATTAGGCTGAAATGTAATTCGAATCACCCTATTTTTATAACTTGCAGCCGGAAGAGAAAATGATGATGCCATGATAAAACATGTTGCTGCTCCACTGATGGTATTGTTGATATCCCTTCAGGGCTGTCTCAAGGACCCGGAGCCCGGGCCACAGACCATATATACCTATCAATATTACTATAATTACCTGACTGAAGATTTTGACCTGCAATGGAAGATCGATGATGCGATCATTGGCACAGGTCATACTTACGGATTTCCTGCCCGGGCCCAGTTTGAGATGGATTCGGCAGAACAGGAAGTGTTGATCCGGGCCGAAAATTCAGATTCGGGCGAGCTGGTCGACAGCATCTCCTGTGTACTGTTAGAGAATGCTTCTTATATGATTGCCCAGCTGGGCAGCAAAGAGGAGCCGTATCTGTTGTGTGAACTCATGGATACAAGAATGCCCGCCACGGGGTTGCTCAAACTTCGCTTTATGCATGCTGCGGCGACCATGGATCCGGTTGATATCTATATCGGGGGAGATCTCCCTGAAAATAAAGTTCTTTCATCAGTAGAATATGCCTCAGTGACCGAGTACATCGAATCCAGCGAGGAGGAGCTCTGGAACGCCATCATTGTCACACCGGCAAACACGCTTCCGGCCGACTCTACCATCCTCTCCTATAGGTTCAATACCATATTTCAAACGGGATGGGTATATCTTTGCACCATCGCGCACAGTGAGAATTCTATTGAGTCCTCTTACATGATAGAGGTGGATGACCAGCCGATCTATTAATATACGGAATGATTTTTGTAATCTCTTTCACTCAAAGCAAATCATGAACAGCAGAAATATGAAACAGCATGTCTCCTTTGTAGGAGCAATTCACATAGGATTCGGAATTCTAGGTCTTATGGGAGCCGCAGCTATCTTTTTTGGATTCCAGTTTCTTTATGAACTGGTCGATCATGAACCTGTTGCCGAGAAGGTGTTGTTGCTGGTTGGAAACTCGCTTGCACTTTTTATCCTTTTTTTCAGCACTCTCGGAGTAATAGGGGGAATCGGACTATTCTCTTACAGATCCTGGGCCCGCATCCTGGTGATGATCGTTTCGGCCATTAACTGTCTTAATGTTCCGGTGGGTACTGCCAAAGGTATATATTCTATATGGGTGCTGATGCAACCCGAAACCATTGAACTCTTCGAGGGTTCAAGCCAAATCTGATCATATGAAAAAACTTATTATCATTTCTCTGCTTTTTTCTTTTGCTGTTCTGTCCTGTAAAAAAGAACCTGAACCTGAGCCCGAGGTTATTCGTGCCTTTGTTTATCTCTACCATTTTATCCCCGGGATTGAGAGTGTCATCTGGACGGTAGATGGTGTCCAGATACCTGAAACTATGGATTATGCAAAATATATTGCAGGTGGAGTAATCCTGGATACATCGACGGAAGAGATTGAATTCGTTGTCAAACATTCCGGTAGTGGAGAGATACTTGCTGACTATCTCCTGCAACTTGTAGAGGGTAAGTCCTATACACTGATTATTGCAGGTACAGTGGATGAACCAGTGTTGCTGTTTAATGAAATTGATACCAGCATGCCCCTGTCGGGTAAAATAAAATTTCAATTCTTCCATGCCGCAGTCGTTCAGGATTCGATCGACATCTATATGGGAGGTACCACTCCTGATAAAAGAGTAGTTACAGCCCTTGGTTTTAATGAATTAAGTGACCCCTTCCAGGCGTATGAGTATGATGCCAGACCAGCTATTACTGTCACCAAGCACAGCGAAGTGTATAACCAGGAGGACGTGTTGCTGACTTCGCTGTATAATGCTGAACTTGTAACAGGCGCAAATTATCTGACCGTCGTGGCACCCTTCACCAGCGATACATCATCGGAATTAACACTCTGGTTGTTCAGTCTGCCGCTTGAGTATTGACCTTAATAACGTACGCGCCGGGTGTAATGCGTATGCAATAGTTCATGGGATTTATGTCCCAGCGGTTCCCCAAGAAAATTCCTGTAGACTTCGATAATCTCCGGATTCTCATGTGATTTTCTCAGTTCCATGGACATATCCTCCGCATAGATCGCTTCGGTCCGCTTCCTTCGTATCTCCTCATTGGTGGGAATGGGCTGACCACCGCCGCCAAGGCAGCCACCCGGACAGGCCATCACTTCGATGAAGTGAACATCGATCTCACCATTTTTTACCCCGTTCATCAGCTTTCGTGCGTTAACCAGTCCATGAGCAATGGCGCACTTCAGTTCTATACCATTCAGAAAACTCCACTCCTCTTTGCAGTCCTCGAACAATACAGAAGCCTGCCTTACACCTTCCATTCCCCGAACCGGTTCGATATTCAGACCTTTAAATGGCACTTCACGCCCTGTTACCAGTTCATAGGCCGTCCTCAATGCAGCTTCCATTACCCCGCCGGTTGCACCAAATATCACCGCGGCACCGGTTGAAACACCCATAATGCTATCGTATTGATCCTCTTTCATTCGACTGAAATCCACACCTGCCTGTCTGATCATTCTGGCCAGCTCCCTGGTAGTCAGAACATAGTCCACATCCTTGTATCCGCTTGAACGCATTTCAGGCCGGTTGGCTTCAAATTTCTTGGCTGTACACGGCATTATGGAAACACTGACAATATCTTTTGGATCCAGGTTCCTGACCTGGGCGTAATAGGTCTTGACCAGGGCCCCGAACATTTGCTGTGGTGATTTACAGCTAGAGACATTGGGAAGGTACTCTGGGAAGGTATGTTCTATAAACTTGATCCATCCCGGTGAACACGAGGTGGTCATAGGAAGGGCCACATCAGGATCTTTATCCACGATCGCTTTCTTCAACCTGGTCAGCAATTCGGTACCCTCTTCCATAATGGTCAGGTCAGCCGTAAAATCGGTATCCAGTACGGAATCAAAACCAAGGCGTTTCAGCGTGGCAACCATTTTTCCGGTTACCCTCTCGCCCGGCTCAAATCCCAGCTCTTCACCAAGGCCGACCCTGACAGCAGGTGCTGTCTGAACCACCACATGTTTGGATGGGTCCAGTATGGCATCCCACACCTCATCCAGATAGGTTCGCTCCACCAGTGCACCGGTTGGACAGCGGTTGATGCACTGACCACAATTGGTGCATATTACCTCGGCCATGGAGAGATCCTCAAATGTGATGATTCTCTGATGATCTCCTTTGTAAGCCACCGTCAGTGCGTTAACCCCCTGCAATTGTTCACAGGTACGAACACATCGCTGGCAACGGATACATTTACTGTCATCCTTTTGAATCGATCTTGAAAAACGATCGATCGTATACTTTTTGATATCCGTGAGATCCAGGAAAATGTGGTCACCCACGCAAAATTCATTGGAAAGATTCTGCAACTCACACTTCCCGTTCTTGTAACACTTGGTACAATCGGCATTGTGTTCCGAGAGCAGCAACTCGATAATATGCTTTCTGGCGGAACGTACCTTCATCGAGTTGGTCAGGATCTGCATTCCCTCACTTACCGGGGTTGCACAGGCGGCTACCAGTACTTTACCACCGAGTTGTTCAACCACGCATACCCGGCAATTACCTGCAACACAAAGGTCATCGTGGTTGCAAAGTGTCGGGATCTTGAAATTCATTTTTTTGGCGGCATCCAGAATCGTGGTTCCCTCGGGAACTTTTACGATCATACCGTTTATCGATAAACTTATCATAGTATCTTATATTTTCTGTTTCCCGGATCAGTATATGATCTCCTCTTTAAAATTCTCCACGATGGAGCCAAAAGCATTTCCGACCGACTGTCCCAAACCACACTTGGAAGCTCGTTTCATCGTTTTGGCCAGTTTGACCAGTTCATCAAGATACCTGGAAGTTTTGTCACCACGCTTCACGGATTCTACCCCCTTCAGCAACTGCTGGCAACCTACCCGGCACGGTGTACATTGACCACAGGACTCTTCAGAAAAGAAGTCAAGATAGTTGTGCAGTACATTGTACATGGAACGGGTTGAATTGAATAATTTCATGGATCCCCCGGTAGGAACTCCCTCAAAGCCAATGATGGTTTCCTCAAATTTCTTCCTTGGAACACAAAAACCCGAGGCACCCCCCACCTGGACCGCCTTGGTGTCTCCATCCCCAAACTCCTGAACAAATTCAAATACCGACATACCCAGTTCCAGTTCATAGATCCCGGCTTTAGGCGTATCACCCGATATAGAAAACACTTTTGATCCCCTTGAGTCCTTGGTCCCCAGTTCTTTGAAATGAGCTGCCCCGTATTTCATGATCATGACCGAATAAACAAGGGTCTCCACATTATTAATTACAGTTGGCTTCCCAAACAATCCTGATGTTGTAGGATACGGAGGTTTATTCCTGGGTTCACCGCGCTTTCCTTCAATGGACTCGAACAGTGCACTCTCCTCACCACAGATATAAGCACCGCTTCCCAGGCGGACCTGGATCCTGAAATTGAGGTTGAATTCATCCATGGTCTGGTGGAACTGCATCAATTTTTCATTGAGTTTGGGGATAAGAAATTTATATTCTCCCCTGAGATATATATAACCCATTTTAGCCCCAATGGCCATGGCAGCTGTTGCCATCCCACATAGTACTTTTTCAGCTACCTGCTCCAGAATTTCCCGATCCTTAAAAGTGCCCGGTTCCCCTTCATCGGCATTGCATACAACATATTTTACAGGATCCTTTTCCTGTGCAGTATATCTCCATTTCAATCCTGTTGGAAATCCCGCTCCGCCGCGGCCTTTCAGGTCAGATTCCAACAATTCCTGGCATATCTCATCAGGTGTCATTTTCATGATCTTCACCAGGATATCCCGGCAACTCACCTTCTCAAATATGAGATCCACCCGTTTTACATGCTTTATACTCATGCCTTTATATTTTTCGATCACCATTTTTAATGTACTCACGCAATATCTCCGTCACTTTTGAACGGGTAAGTTCGGTATAAGGAGTATCATTGATCAGTATGGCAGGAGCCTTATGGCACCATCCTATGCAATTGGTCTCAAGCAAACTGAACTTCCGGTCCGGTGTGGTCTCTCCCAGGTTCACCTTCAGGATCTCCTCGATGGTTGAGAGGATCTCGTTTTTACCCTTCATCGTACAGGAGATGGTTTTGCAGATCCGGATCACATACTTCCCCCTGGGTTCGGTATCCAGAAATGAGTAAAACGTAGCGGTTCCAAAAACACCAGCTGCGGACATATCCAGTTCCCTGGCCACATCCACCATGTCCTGTCTGGAGAGAAAGCGGTTCTGCACAACCAGGTCCTGCAGTATCGGTATCAGGCTTTCCCGGTTCCTTCCGTGCTTGTTGGCCAACTCCTTAACAAGTTCATTTTCAATGATCATCTCCATAACCTATAGGATATTATGCGTAATACGCTGATTTATTGAATGTTGTCAAATCTTTGTTATTCCTTTCACAATTCAAGGGTCAAAAGTATAATTTTACTGTGAATCCTATAACAACAATTGTCATAATTTATTCAAACGGAATAAATAAATATTCATTCTAAATAATAGTGCCCTTCTATTCTTTCTATATGTGCATGTTATGACAGACCATTATAAATAGTGAAAGGTGATCAGAATAAAATAAAAAGGGGGAAATTAAAAAATAACTAAACATTTAGTTGCATAACTAATTATTTAGTTTTAAGTTTGTTCTGTAACCTAATGATCAGGCATAGTATGAACACACTCACCAAAGCAGAAGAGCAGGTCATGCAGATCCTCTGGAATGAAAAGGAGGGATTTGTCAAAGATCTGCTGCAACAATTTCCGGAACCCAAACCAGCTTACAATACAGTTTCCACGATTATCAGGATTCTTGAGAAAAAGGGATTCGTTGACCACTGGAGCTTTGGCAAGTCTCATCAGTATTTTCCTCTTGTCAGTCGCGAAAAATACAGGAACGAAAGGTTTTCCGGCCTGATGAAAGACTACTTCAACAACTCCATGAAACAGGTTCTCTCCCACTTTGGCAGCAATGGATCCCTGAGCATGAAAGAGGCCGATGAAATTATTCATATGATGGAGGAATTGAAACTAAAAAAGAGCACCCATGAATAACCTCTTTACATACCTGTTGGATCTCAATATCATCCTGATGATCCTGTATGTGGCATTCAAACTGTTCTTTGAAAAGGATAAGAATTTTACAATCAGGCGGATCTTTCTGCTCGGAATGATTTTGCTTCCCGTTATTCTACCCCTGATACCCGCTTCAGTAAGAATTCTCCTCGGAAACATCTCCCCGGTCTCAATCAGCCTGGAGGAAATCACCATATTCGGATCGGGTAGTGCGGCAGTTCATAACAGCCACCTCTCACTGAATAATGTATTGTTGTTTGTCTACCTGGGAATTTTCACACTGGGGATGATCAAGGTGCTGGTTCAACTCGTAAAGATTGCAATGGCCATCGTTCATTCCAAACGATTTGAAGTGAATGGGATCAGGCTGGTTGCCAATCCTTTACTGCATGCCAGCTCATTCTTCGGGTATATTTTCCTCGACCCGGCTTCCGAAAAAGATGACACTTTCAGTCATATCCTGGAACATGAAAACATTCATAAACGGGAGTACCACTCCATAGACCGGATCCTTGTGGAGGTTTTTGTGATCATGAACTGGTTCAATCCAGTGGCCTGGATGCTCCGCCAATCAGTGATCGAGAACCTGGAATACCTTGCCGACTCAGCCGTGTTGCGTAAAGGTACCGATCCTGCCAAATACCAACTGTCAATATTGAACCAATATATAGGAAGCGCTTCTATTTCAAATCAATTCAGTAGTCAAATTAAAAACCGAATCAACATGTTAAATAAAAACTATAAACTGGGAAGCAGGTGGAAACTCGCCTTGCTGATCCCCCTGGCTGTTATAGCTCTCTTTGTCGTATCATGTACTGATAAAGATGCCCCTGTTAAAGAGATGCAGACAGAAGAAGAGCTCTCCTCGAAAGTCCCCGAATCTGAAGTCTTCAATGTGGTTGAGGAGATGCCCACATTCAAAGGCGAAGAGGCCAATGAATTCCGCAGATACATTGCACAAAATCTGATCTACCCTCCTGAAGCCGTAGCTGCAGGAGCAACTGGCAAGATCTTCATCACTTTTATAGTTGATAAAGAAGGAAAGGTAGTGATACCTGACCAGGAAACCCTTGCCAGAATAGATGGTAAACCCATTGATGAGGTAGTTGTGGCAAGTTACCGTACAGTTGATGAAGATGGGGTTCCCGCCGAAGAGAAATATATCGAAATGCTGAAAAAAGAGGTGATCAGGGTTGTCTCTTCTTCACCTGACTGGACTCCCGGCAAGCAGAGAGGTGAGGCGGTTGATGTCCTGTTTACCTTTCCCATCAATTTTGTACTTCAGTAAACACTTATATACAGACCGCTGCACATGATGTGCAGTGGTCTTTTTTTCAATGAATCTACGTCGCTTTCTCATTCTTGCAACCGCCTTAATCCTCTCTTCCTGGCAGCTCCTGCATGCCCAGCTAAATCTGACAGAATTATACTTCTCCGGGAATTTCGGGGAGGTGATCGAAAGTGCTGCAGGATTGATCGCATCGGGCGACACATCATTCAATACCTTTTATCTGAAAGCCCTCTCAGAAGCACAACTCGGGCAGCCCATCGAAGCAATCGGCACGCTTCAAACTGCTCTATCTCCACACCCGGGGGATAAAAGGATCAACAGGATGCTGGCCAGGCAGTACTTCAATGCAGGAGACTATGTTAAAGCCAGGAAGACCTATGAGATCCTTGTTCAGGATGACAGTACCGATATTTCATCCTGGCTCAAACTGGCCGAAATTGCCTCCTTCAGTCAACAGCTGGATCAGGCTACGACTGCCCTGAACCAGGTACTTGCCATCGACTCCCTGAACCTCGAAAGCCTGATGATGATGGGTGACATCCTCAACCGCTATAATAACAGTGGTGCCGCCATTTATTATGCACGTGCCTACCGCTTGTATCCGGAAAACCAGAAAGCAGCTTATGCCCTTGGGAACTGGTACATTCAGGCAAGAGAGCCCTGGAAAACAATACCCATCTGCGATTCCATACTTCAGATCGATAGTACCAGCATCAAGTTCAGCAAACTGCTCGGATATGCCTTTTATAAGACCGGCAATCCGGGACAGGCTGTACAGTGGTTTGATTATACTGTTACCCTGGGGGATTCCACTGCCTTTACTTATAAATTCAAAGGTATTTCCCACTATTTACTTGCTGATTTTGGCCCGGCCATCGGAGCCCTTGAAAATGCATTAAAAAAAGATACAACGGATGCCGAGGTACACTTCTTCCTGGGGGTCAGCCTGGCGACGTTTGCCGAAATGGAGAAAGCCATGTATCACCTGAACAGATCCCTGGAACTGATGCGGCCGGATCCTTCGGTTATATCGCGTATCTATTCTGAACAGGGTAATATAAAACGCCTGGAAATGGAGTACGAGGAGGCTTATCTCCTCTATAACAAAGCCTGGGAAACAGACACAACAAATGCCATGTCACTCTACTACATGGCATCCATACTGGATAACAGCATGCATCGATCCAAAGAGGCGCTGATGGATTATCAGCGTTATATTGATGCACTTGACCAGCTTCCTGAAAAGAAAGAGACCAGCCAGGGCGTCTCCGTGCGTGCCATTGTAGAAGACCGTATTATTACGCTGAAGGAGGAGCTGTTCTTCAGGGATGAAAAGTAAACGGACCCCTGATCTACAACACCTTGATTATTCCATATTAAATCACAACATTTGTACAGTTCAAATCAATGAGGTATGAATACTTCCATTGTTCAATTGATCCAGGGAATGCTGGCCCCCGGACTGATGATCTCGGCCTGCGGACTGCTTTTGCTTGGAATGAACAACAAATACAGCCTGGTCGTAAACCGCATCAGGCTGTTAAATGAAGAGAAAAGGAAGATCTTTCACCAGGATAAAGTTGACGAAAACGACAGCAGCCGATTAAGCAACATCGAGCTCCAGATAAGTCACCTTATTGGACGTATTTCACTGGTCCGGAATGCCGTATTCAGCTATTCCCTCGCTGTGGCACTTTTTATTGTAAGCTCTGTCCTGATCGGGATAACCGTCAAAAAAAACACACCTGGTTTTGACTGGTTGATTGTTGCATTCTTCTATGCAGGAATGTTTGCGGTTTTTGTGGGAATCATTTTTGCGGCCATCGAAGTTTGGAAAGGGTACCGTATTGTCAAGATTGAGATCTCAGAAGTCTATAAGCCCATCGATTAAGGTTTTACAACAGCTCCTCTTTTTCCTGGTGATTGAACAATTAAGTTTTTCCGTAAAAAGCTTTACTTTTGGTTAATTGAGCCCGTCATGAAAGAACTTCGTAGTTATTATCGTATTAAAGGAACTCCTGAAGAGATATACTCCTCTCTTACAAATCCATTTGCCATTTCGCTGTGGACCGGAAGCAATGCAGAAATGAAAGAGGAACCCGGGACTCACTTTTCGCTCTTTGACGGGGATATTGAAGGAATCAACATGGCCTTTGAAAAAAATGTGATGATCGTTCAGGAATGGTTCTTTGGTGACCAGGAGCAGAAATCAATGGTGACCATCACCCTGCGCCCGGACAGGCATTATACAAAAATTGAACTTCATCATACCAACATTCCGGATGAAGCATTTGAAGATATAAGCTATGGTTGGGATTTCTTCTATTTTGGAGCTCTGAAGGAGTTTTTTGAAAAGTAATCACCATGTTTCATAGAAGATCCTTCATCCTGTTATTGCTTATTCTCCTGCCTGCCGGACTTTTAGCAAGAAGTCTGGACGAGATCAAACGCAGCGGAAAGATCTTTGTGGCTTTTACCTCCGATGACCTGAAAAACATCAATTATGATCTGGCATATGAGTTTGCCAGATACCTCAACGTTGAACTAATCGAGGTTGAGATAGAATGGGAAGAGGCGTTTATGAAAAATGGGGTTATTCCGCCGGACATGGAAACCAACCCTGACCTTAAATACACTCCTGATGCACTGAAAAAGGCCGATATCATATGTTCTACATTTACCATAATTGATTGGAGAAGAAAGTTGTTTGGATTTGCCGAGACGATGCAATCGGCAGAACTATTAATGATCGGTAAACAGGAGGAAACGCCGGGAGGTTTCGAAGACCTTTCAGGTAAGAGAATTGCTTTTGTGGGAAGTACTACTTTTGAACAGCATCTCAGGGAAATTAACGGTACACTCGGGGAGAAGATGGAGCTTGTAAGGACCAGCTCCAGTGCTGAAACCAAAAAGTTGCTGGAGGATGGCAGGGTATATGGAATTGTACTGGATGCCGATGAGGCCCTGAATTACAACGCCAATAACAGTCAAATATTTAAAATTGCATTTCCCATAAGCGACATTACCAGGACTGCGTGGGCTGTTGAAAAGAACAACTCTTTGAGCAAGGAGGTGGAAAATTTCTTCGTAACCATTGCAAGTAATGGAGTTCTCGACGATATTTTCTTTAACCGTTTTGGGATTACCTATAACGCCTATCTTGAGCGCCTTAGTAAAAAACTGAAACTGGAACGGTATCACAGGGACCTGGATGAAATCCTCGCCTCACGAAAACTGGTAGTGGCTCTCAGGGACCGGGATTTTGTATACCATGAAACAGGACAAAAACAGTTTATGCACGCCCTGGCAGAGGAGTTCGCAGATTATCTGGGAGTGTCCCTTGAATTTGTGGTTACCCCAACTTTCGAAAAATACTGGGAAGACAGCGAGGGGGTCATTGTTCGCGACTCCTCCTATACCCCTGAATGGTTCAACTATTTTGACCTGGCCTGTGAAACCATTGCTCCCCTCGAATGGAGGTCCAACAAAGTCAATCTGATACCTGTTTACACTACCACCTATACGGTCGTTGCCAGGAAAGAGGCAAAAATAGAGACCCTGGACGATCTGAAGAACTTCAGGGGTGTGACAGGTGTTGAAACGGTCTATGAAGATGTTCTGAAGAAAAATGATATCACCAATTATTATTACGAAAACATCAATAATTTTATTCCTGATGTACTAGCTGGGAAGGCCGATTATACCATTATTTACAATGCATTCAAAGAGTTATCAGATTATCCGGACCTGGAGGCAAAACTGGAGTTGGGCAGCGTGGATATAAGCTGGGCCCTGAGAAAGGATCAACCGGAACTCCAGAAAGAGGTTGAAAAATTTATAAACAGATCCCAGCAACAGGGACTGATCCGGATCCTGGTGAAAGCACTCAGAGGGAACACACTACAAGCACCCGAAGCTGTAATTAACAACTATTATGAGAGCTTTCAGACTGGTCAGGTCCCCTATGTGAACTATGGTGCAGACGACGGGCTGCCCCAGGAAGACATATTTTCAATATTCCAGGATTCAAAAGGATATATGTGGTTCGGGACAAATTCGGGTGCTGTAAGATACAATGGACGCGAGATGAAGGTATTCAACGAGGATCAGGGACTTCCCGGAAACTCTGTCCGGGATATTGAACAGGATAGCAGCGGAACAATGTATTTTGCAACCACAAATGGTATTGCAAAGTTTAAAGGCGATACTACTAAAGCCATCCTTTGGAACGGTATCTCCTTCAATAAGATATTTATAGATTCGAAAGACAACCGGTGGTTCATGGGCGATGACGGGATCTACCTGGAGAGTCCGGATGGAAATACCCGGTATATCAATGCTGAATACTCTGTACTGCCTGGTGTTATCTATAACATTACCGAAGATCCCGCTACCCGGAATATACTTATGGCGACCATTGGGGGCGTATATATGTTTGATCCGGATAAGGAGCTGGTCACCCGGTTGAGTGATTCTGATTGCTATTCAATTTATGTTGATGTGAACGACAGTATCTGGATATCCACAAGGGACGGGCTCACTATCACTCGATTGTCAGACCTGATAAATGGTCGTCGCAGAACCAGCTTTTATAATCTGAACGACAGGCTTCACATCCCGGTCGATATTATTTCAGATATCATCACCAACAGGTTTGGCTCCATCTGGCTGGTTACCGACTCCAGGATCATGCAAGTCATCTCCACTGACCAGAAGCCCATTATTTATGAGCAGGAAATAGGGATTAAGAATAATAAGATCCTTTCTTTCCTGATTGATCATGAAGATAACATCTGGATCGGTTTTTCCGGTGGTTTGCGGCGTCTCACCAACCGCAAGGGACTGAGGAATTTTTATCCGGCAACCATCAATAGTTACATTTACTCGGTATTCCAGGATAACCGCCAAAGAATGTGGATCACATCGGACAATGGCGCCTTTTATTTTGATCAGGATCAATTGGTCAATTTTACACCCAGGACCGGATCAAATCAAACTGAATTTACCGGTACACTGCTACCTGATCAGAATATTCTGTTGGCCGATAATGAAGGTTTGTTTGAAGTGAACAGCAGTACTCTTGTGATCTCCAAACATCAGTCTTTTAAACAAATCGCCCAGAGAGTGGAGAATATTTTTGTAACATCTAAAGGTGAAATATTCCTGCTCACCGGTATCAATGGGGTTATCTATTATCTTCCTGACTTCTATTCCCGTCCGTACGAATTGAAGAATAATTATACTGCGGATATTTTCCAGCTAATAGAGTTGAATGGAAAGGTGATCGGAGGAAATAGCGCCGGCTTTGTGGTATTCAACGGGGAACAATTTGAATTCATGCAGGGGACAGAATGCACCATATGGTCGCTATACAGGGAGGGAGATCATATCTGGGTTGGAACCGATTGCGGCATCGGTCTTGTAAAGGATGGCCACTTTGACCAGATGGAGCTTACAGCATTAGACAATGAGATAATGATTAAATCCATTCTGCCTGCAAAGAACAGGAATTACCTCTGGCTGGGAACAAATAAAGGATTCAGCTACTTTAATATCGAAACCCGGGAATTTGAATTTACAATTAATACCAAAGACGGATTAAGCGGTGATGAAATTACACCCGGTGGTCTTTATATGGACCGCAATGACCTGCTGTGGATAGGTACATATCATGGGATCTCCAATTTCAATATCCGGGCAAAATCAACTCAGAATTTTTCACCAGTCTGCTATATCGAACAAATGTATCTCAACGGAGAGCCCGTAAAACCTGTAAACGGAAGCATATTCTCTCACCGTGAGAACAATTTCATTTTTGAAATCAGCGCGCTCTCCTTTTCAGATGAGACATCCGTCGAATATGAATATTACCTGAGGGGTACCGGAAATAAATATTCTTCCTACCACCGGGGCGATGCATACAGGGCCAATTACAACAACCTTCCTCCAGGGAAATATGAGTTTATATACAAGGCAAAAGGCAAAAATAACATTTGGGGCTATACGGAAAATTTTGATTTTACAATTCGTAAAGCATGGTATAGCACATGGATATTCAGGATCCTGATAATAGTGCTCCTTGTAACATCCGCTTACATATTTTATGTAACAAGTATCAGAACGATCAAATCCCAGAAACAGAAGCTGGAACGCCAGGTCAGGGAAAACACACATGAATTGGAAGATGCCAACACGGAATTGGCAGTCCAGCGTGATCTTGCAAGGATACAGAGCGGCCAGATAGCTCAGCAACAAAAATCCATCAAGGACAACACCCAGTATGCCCAGACGATTCAGAATTCGCTACTTCCTTCCTCAAACATATTGAAAGCAAGGCTTCCGGATCACTTTATCCTGTATAAACCCCGTGATATAGTAAGCGGTGACTTTTACTGGTTCAGTGAGCAGGATAACCATTATTATATTGCTGCAGCAGATTGTACAGGACATGGCGTCCCCGGTGCATTTATGAGTATGCTTGGAATAGCCATGATGAACGAAATTGTCAATAAATATCCCGATATTGATCCTGACAGTCTCCTCAATGAGCTGCGTAGCCGGTTCATTGAAACACTGAACCTGCAAGGCGATCCCGGTACATCCAGGGACAGATTGGATATGCTTGTCTGTAAGATAGACAGTCAGAACAGCCGGATGCTTTTCGCAGGAGTCAACATTCCCCTTTATCTTGTTAGAAATAAAGAACTTACAGAATATAAGACAGATAGGATGCCGGTTAGTGTTCATATAACCATGCAACCTTTTACCGGACATGAAATCAATCTGCAGCCTGGAGATAACATCTATCTCCTCTCAGATGGGTATGCAGACCAGTTCGGCGGACCGAATGGTAAAAAGTATAAACACCTGCCATTTAAAAATCTATTAATCTCCATCTCCGACAAAGAGATGCATGAGCAAGGTCTGCAACTGGACAGGGAGTTTGAACAGTGGAAGGGAGAAATGGATCAGATTGATGATGTCCTGGTCATCGGATTGAAATTTTGAACATGCTCCTGTAACTTTCCTGCAATTGCGTCCGTCTTACCACCGAATCAATAAAATCAGTTAAAATGAAGCGGATTATAATTATATGGATTGCAGCCATTCTAATGCTCCCACTTACTGCGCAACAAACGGATGTCACTCCTGAAGTCAAGGAGGTCCCTGAAGTAAAAGAAGTGCCTGAAGCGCCTCTGGTGCCTGAATCTGAAGAGGTACCTGAAGTGCCAGAAGCTGAGGAAATTCATAAAGCTCATATGTCCGGGGACACCGTCAACGTGCTGGGTAAAGTCGAGGTCATAGAAACGCCTGAAAATACGAGGGTCACCCTGGGAGAAGATGAAGTCCTGATTATTGAAGAGAGTGGAGATACAGTAAGGGTTAAGCTCGGCTCGCGTGGAATCAGCATTGTTGAAGGTGAGAACGGAACCCAGGTCAAGGTTCTGAATATGAATGATTTTCCAGATAAATCAACAAGATCCAAGCCGAAAAGATTCAGACCGCATTTTGCCGGGCTGGAAGTGGGATTGAATAACTATGTAACTCCGGATTTTTCTATGACCCTGCCTCCGGGTGATCGATATATGGACCTGAACACCGGGAAATCATGGAACTGGAACCTGAATATCATTGATTACGGATTCGGTCTGGGTACCGATAAAGTTGGAATAGTTTCCGGTCTTGGGTTTGAATTTATCAACTACAATTTTAATGGCCAGAACAGCATCCGGAAAGATCCGGTAACCGGTGAAATTGTCGAATATGTCCCTACATATGCAGGAAATATCTCCAAATCCAAAATGAACATTACCTACCTGACAGCCCCCCTTTTACTTGAGTTTCAGATTCCTGTACCCAGGAAGAGGATCATCATTTCAGCAGGAGTCATAGGTGGATTAAAGCTATGGTCCAACACCAAGATAAAATATACCGTCAACGGTGAAAAATCCAAGGAGAAGGCCAAGGGTGATTATAACCTGTCACCGCTTCGCTGGGGACTAACCGCAAGGGCTGGATACAGGGCATTGGGCTTCTATGCAACCTACTATATGACGCCGCTTTTCAAGTCAGATCTCGGACCGGAATTAAATCCGTTCGAAGTCGGGCTGTCGTTTGTCTTTTAAGGATTTTTTCCCTACCGTTGAGCCGGCCGGACACAGGTAATACCTGTTCCGGCCGGTTCGTTATTAATAAGTTGCGTGCTATTCGAAAATATTAACTTTGTGCCATAATCAATGTACTGCCGTATGCGACTGTTATTGATCAGTAATTCAACCAATGCAGGTGAAGCTTATCTCGACTATCCAAAACAGAACATCAGGGATTTTCTTGGCGAGGATCGTCTCAACTGTCTCTTCATCCCTTATGCCGGAGTGACCATCAGTTTTGACGACTATGAGGAACGTGTTAGAGAGCGATTTGAGGAAATAGGACAACATATTGTCTCAATCCATCATGCTTCCGACCCGCTTGAGGCAGTAAGAGATGCGGATGTCATCGTGGTAGGCGGTGGAAATACATTTCAGCTTATAAAAATGATCCAGGATAATGGACTGATCGGTCCTGTGAAAAAGAGCGTACTGGCAGGGACACCTTATGTAGGATGGAGTGCCGGAAGCAATGTCACCTGTCCGACCATCAGGACTACCAATGATATGCCCATTTTAGAGCCGGAAAGTTTCGAATCATTCAACCTGGTCCCCTTTCAGATCAATCCACACTACACTGATGCGAATCCACCCGGACATGCCGGGGAAACCAGGGAAGACCGTATCATGGAATACCTGGCGGCCAATCCTGGAGAGACGGTCCTTGGACTGAGGGAGGGATGTATGTTTGCAGTAGAGGGTGATCACATGAGATTGATTGGCCCAAGGTCTGTAAGAGTGTTCAGATTCAACGAACCTCCGGTTGAATTGGACCATTCACATGATTTCAGCGAATTCCTGAAGCAGAGATGAGAAAAAGAATCCTGATCATCCTCGAATACGTGTCAGCATCGGTGCTGATCATCCTGTTACTGCTGACCATTTCCAGCGTAGTAGCAGTTAAATTCTACGGGGATGACCTGAAGGTTTTTGTAATGGAGCAGATCAACCATCGCCTCGACAGTAAAGTTGATGTGGGGGAGATCACGGTAAAAGTCTTTCAGAAATTTCCCAATACTTCAATCAATCTGCAAAATGTAACCATCTGGTCCAGCCACAATTTTAATACCCGGAATTTTAACGGGCAGGGAGCTGATACACTCCTGGTTGCCAGGAATGTCAATGTTAGCTTCAATCTCGTTGGGCTTATTCGGAAGCGATATAATATCCGCCAGCTGGAGATTAAAGAGGGCATCCTGCATCTCTACACAGATCTTGAAGGTGAGGGAAATTACCAGATCTTCTCAGCCGATAAAGGAGAAAAAAAAGAGGCTTCTCCGGTGAACCTGTCCAGCCTGAGGATCAGTGATTTTTCCCTGCTGCTGAATAACCAGGCCAAACAGCTTTTCTCCACAGGTACGATCCATCGAATTGACCTTAACGGCAGGTTCTCCAAGCGTAATACCCAGCTCAGGGGAGGAGTAACGGGATGGCTGGGGGAGATCTCAAACAAAGGGATCCTCTATGCCTCTGACAGGGAGATCGTTGCTGAAGTCAACCTGGATGTGGTCGATTCCCTTTATACCATCAAATCGGGACAGCTTCAGATTGATCGGATCATCGCCGATATGGATGGTCAATTCATCCTCCACAGGGATGTGGGAGTTGAAATGAACCTGACCGCAGCTGCAAGGGACCTTGAATTACATGAAGTGTTCGACCTGTTGCCCAGTGAAATGGGAAACTCGCTGCAGGGGATTAAAGGAAACGGAGGTCTTGAGCTCTATTCCAGGATCACCGGAATGGTCAATTCAACGCTGAAACCGCAAATTGAAGCCGAATTTCAAACTTCAAATGCAAATTTATCATGGAATAAATTGCCATTTACTGTCAAGAACCTGAACCTGAAAGGCACCTATTCCAACGGGGGTGAATTCAATCCTGTTACAACCTCACTGGTCATTGAGTCCCTGAGTGCCTTAATAGGCTCCGATCACCTTTCTTTGGAAGGCAGGATCCACAACTTTTATGATCCAGAGTTTTCATTAAAATTAAAAGGAGATATCCATCCGGAACAATGGCTCTCATGGTATGATCAGATTCCTGTTTACAGATCAAAGGGTACCATTTTAAGCGATGTGACGGTATCAGGCTCGTATGACCGGCTCAAACCAAAGGGTCAGAAATTCCTCTCCTTTGATTTTGAAGGCGGATTAACCCTGGATGATGTGATGATCAGGATACAACAAGACGATATACCGTTCACAAATCTGAATGGAACTATCTTTATTGAGAATGATTTCTGGGAACCTTCACTGACAGGCTCATTTGGGAAAAGTGATTTTAAACTTTCAGGTTCGGGCCTGAACCTCATCTCATTCCTGCTGAAAAAGGATGAATCGCTTGTGGCCTCCGCTCTTTTCCAAACCAACCGACTTGACCTTCAGGAGGTCATTGATATTTTTTCAAGAGATGAGAAAGAGGGGAACAAATCAGTTGACTTTCCTGACAGACTCAATTTAAAACTGGACTTTGTAATCAACGAGCTACAAATGAGACGTTTTGAAGCCAGCAATGTAAGGGGTGTTGCAACTTATGATTCGCCCGTCCTGAAGTTTGACTCCCTGACCATGCAGTCTATGGACGGGACCCTTAGAGGAGATTACGGAATTGCACAGGATCAGAATGGGGATATATTTGTCAATGTCCATTCATCGCTCTACAATATTGACATTCAAAAACTCTTTTACTCGTTTAACAACTTCGGACAGAGCGAGATAACCGATAAACATCTGAAAGGGTCCATCTCAGGGAGTTGCACGTTCTCCTCCAATTTTGATTCAACTTTCTCCATCCGGCAAGAGTCTATTTTAAGTGAAAGCAACATCACCATCCGTAATGGTGAGCTCAACGGTTATGCCCCTATTATGGCGCTTTCCAGGTTCATCGATGTGGAGGAGCTCCGGAACATTAAATTTGAGACACTGGAAAATAATATTCTGATCAGGAACAGCCAGGTCATTATCCCTTCAATGGATATCCAAAACAATGCATTGAATTTATCAGCTTCAGGAATCCACGGGTTCGATAACCAGTATGACTACAGGCTCAGGCTCAAATTATCAGAGTTGCTTTACAACAAAGCGCGGCGGAAAAACAACAGCGAGTTCGAAATTGCAGAGGATGATTCCGATAACAGGGTCCTTTTTCTGAAGCTATACAATAACGGTAACGGTACTGAGGTGGAGATAGACCGGCAAAAGACCGCGGAAAAGATCCGGAATGACCTTGGCCAGGAAAAACTGGAACTAAAGAAGATCCTGAATGAAGAGCTTGGACTCTTTAAGGATGTTGAAAAGGTCACTGAAGCCGAAGAAACGCAGAAAACGACCAACGAAACTTTTAAATTTGAGTTTTCAGAGGAACCTGACTCTGCCATTTTAAATAAAAATGTGGAAAAGGGGCGCTGGCGCAGGAGAAAGGTGAAAATAGATACCGTTCAGAATAAACCCGCCGTTGAATTCGTTATTGATGAATAATCGTGAAAACCCACCATCAACTGGATATTTACAGTAAGAGACAGCGATGGAAGCAGATCCTGTTTCTTTTCGCTGTACTGATTGGTGTAGGTTCGCTCTTGTATACCAACCAGCTGGTCAAACACATCGAAATTACGGAAAGACGGAAGATGGAATTATGGGCCGAAGCAGTGCGTATTGTGAGTAGTGCGGACCTGCAGACAGAACTGGCCTTCCCATTCTTTGTAATTGAGAACAATACCCATATACCGGTTATACTAACCGATGCCGAAGGCGAGATATTGAGTTATAAGAACCTGGATTCCCTTAAATCTGAAAACCCCAGATACCTCTACAAACAGCTTCAACATGCAAGAGAAGAAAACGATTCAATTGTAATCAACCTTGGCTCCAATGAATATCAGTTGCTGTATTATCGTGATTCTTTTGTGCTCCGCCAACTGATCTATTTCCCCTATATTCAACTGGGCGTGATCGTTCTGTTTATCCTGGTTTCGTACGTTGCATTCAGTGTATCGAGAAAAGCAGAACAAAACGAAGTATGGAACGGATTGTCAAAGGAGACAGCACACCAGTTGGGAACCCCTATCTCTTCACTGATTGGGTGGGTAGAGCTGTTGAATGGAGCCGATCAGGATCCCTCCATGATCAACGGTATGAAGAAAGATCTGTCCAGGCTGGAGAAGATCACCGACCGGTTCTCAAAGATTGGTTCCAAGCCGGCAATTAAGCATTCTGACCTGACCGCTATTCTTAAGGAGAGCCTGGACTATATAAAACTCCGGGGGCCAAAAAACATTGAATACCTTCTTGATCTGCCGGCGAAACAGATCATGATCGGACTCAATCAAACACTTTTTGAATGGGTTATCGAGAACCTGCTGAAAAATGCCACCGATGCCATTAAAGCTGATGGCAGGGTAATTTTACATGCCGTTGAGATTGAAAACAGTGTTATAGTTGATGTGGAAGATACAGGGATAGGAATTGCCAAATCGAGGTACCGTACTATCTTCAAACCAGGTTTTACCACCAAAAAAAGGGGCTGGGGGCTGGGGCTGTCACTTTCCAAGCGTATTATTGAAACATACCACGACGGGAAGATCTTTGTGCTTTCCTCAGATGCAGGTGAGAGTACGATTTTAAGGATCATCCTGAAAAAAACGGAACTTCAGGTTCTGGGCACCAGCTTATAAACCTTATCGGATCGCCTCAACAATTGGTGAACCGGTAGTGAGCATCTCTCACCCTTAACTGCTGCCTGACAATTCAGTTCATTTACCCTCAACTCTTCTACTTTCAGTTCAATGGCCCCGGTTGTAGGACCAATAAACACCAGGTCATCCCCCACCTCCAGGTTGCCCGTTTCAATTGAGATCTCACCCACTCCGACCCTGTCAAAATAGTTGGTCACCTTCCCAATATATTCTTTTTTCAGCGTGGTAACCGATCCATATTTTTCACTCCACTCCCCAAGCCGTTGCCCAAGGTAGTAACCATCCCAAAATCCCCTGTTAAATACAGTGGCAAGAAGGGCATCCCAATCCGCAATCTTATCTCCGGAAAAGGTTCCTTCAACATAGGATTGAATGGCCTCATCATAACACTTGACCACTGTTTTTACATATTCGGCGGACCTGGCCCTTCCTTCTATTTTCAAAATCGTTACTCCCGCATCCAGGATCTTATTTAAAAAATGAATGGTCTTCAGGTCCTTTGGTGACATGATATACTCATTATCTATATCCAGTTCCACCTCCCTGTCCCTATCCGTAACCCTGTATCCCCGGCGGCAAACCTGGTAACAATTACCCCTGTTTGCCGATTGGTTATGTTCATGCAGGCTCAGGTAACATTTTCCTGAAATAGCCATGCAAAGGGCCCCATGAATAAACATCTCCAGCTGGATCAGCTTCCCCGATGGTCCCCGGATATTCTCCTTTTCTATGGAATCGGCGATCTCCCTGACCTGTACAAGGTTCAACTCCCTGGCCAGTACGGCCACATCTGCAAAACCTGAATAAAATTTCAGTGTTTCAATATTGCTGATATTCAACTGGGTGGATAAATGTACCCTGGCACCTGCACTGTTGCAGTATTGCAGCACCGCCTGGTCCGAAGCAATAATGGCATCAATACCATGCACCACGGCCTGATCGATGATCTTCTGCATACTCATCAGTTCATTGTTATAGACAACACTATTGACAGTGAGGTATGCCTTCATTTGAAGTTCCCGGGCACGTGCCACAATCCGGGGAAGATCTTCCATGGTAAAATTAGCAGAGGACCTGGCGCGCATATTCAATTGTTCAATGCCGAAATAGACAGCATCCGCACCTCCATGCCCCGCTGCTGTCAGCGATTCATCACTACCGGCAGGTGCCAGCAATTCAAACTCCTCTCTCTTTTTCATACTTGATTAACAATTCAGCATTTATTGCCGGTTCTGCGTCAGCTGATGCAATAATATGATATTTCTCATGATTTTTATTAAGCGAAAACATATAGGCTTTATCATAATACTGCAGGGTGATCATGGCTGTATTGAAATAATCTTTTCTGTCGATAGACTCCAGGGCTTCACCTGTCCGGTCACCCCCCAGTCTTTTTTCGATCTTCCGAACACATGCCTTTAACTCCTCCTGATCGTAACGGGCATAATCGTCAACCAGGTTCCCGGCCCTCAGTTCCCTGGAGATATCCAGGAAAATCATGTTAGATTCTCGCATCCTTCCAAAAAGTTCAACAGGAATCACACACCTCCCAACATTCCTGCTCTCATCTTCTATCCAGGTTACCATTTCATGATCAAGCAATAAGATCTCACAGCACAGTTCATTTTCGAACTGTTCCGTGGTGGGCTGAGCAGGCTCCCCCAGAGCTCCAAATGCAGATCCCTTGTGATGTGCCAGTCCTTCCAGGTCGATCACCTGTTCCCCCAAGTTTTTCATATGGTGAAGAATGGATGTCTTTCCGCTCCCTGTACGACCACCTATTACCATCAATTTGATTGGGGATGCCAGCACCTTCCTGACATACTGTCGATAAGACTTATATCCGCCTTCGAGCAGGTTACAGGTAATACCCAGTGTCTCAAACAACCAGACCATACTTTTACTTCGCATACCTCCGCGCCAGCAATGAACAAGAAGACTCTTGTTTCTACCCGCCACTCGCTCACCCTCCTTAGCCAGCTTTACAAGTTTCTTCCCGGCAAACTCAAGCCCGGCATACATGGCCGACTCTTTGTTTACCTGCTTGTATGTTGTTCCCACTACTTTTCTTTCATGGTCATCAAACAGTGGAATATTGACTGCTCCGGGGATATGCCCCTGCAGATACTCCGATGGAGAACGCACATCAATGACCGGATAGCTGGCTGCGAGTGAGATAAATTTCTCTATTTCTATACGATCAGCCATTACAACTTGAAGAAAACGTTTTATCGCTCAAGAAAATTACCCAATATTGAGCTGCTCTCTTTTCTGATGTTCTTTCCATAAGGCGAAATGGCCTGAATCAGCTTCCTGATAGGCATGGACTGAAGCCAAACAGTACCCGTTCCCGATAGTGAAGCCAGGAAAATTCCTTCTCCTCCAAAGATCATGGAACGCAAATTTCCCGATGTTTCGATATTAAAGTCAATACCCGGAGTAAATCCTACCACGCAACCGGTGTCAATTTTCAGGCTTTCATTATTCAATCGCCTCTCTATTACCGTTCCTCCTGCATGCATAAATGCCCTCCCGGTACCTTCCAGTTTTTGCAGAATAAATCCCTCACCGCCAACCAGCCCTGTCCCGATCCTGCGATTCAGGGTGATGGAGATCCTGGTCCCTTTGGCAGCACATAAAAATCCATCTTTTTGAACAATAATGGAACCGCCCAGATGACCCAGTTCAACCGGCACTATCTTTCCAGGGTAGGGAGCAGCAAAAGCCACCCGTTGCTTGACACCACCATTATTTGTAAAATGGGTAATGAAGAGGGATTCTCCAGTAAGAACACGGCTTCCAGCCGATAAGAGCTTGCTCATCATTCCCTGATTGGGTACTGATCCGTCACCCATCTTGGTTTCAAATCCTATCTGGCTGTCCATATACATCATTGTACCGGCTTCTGCAATTACGGTCTCCCTGGGATCCAGTTCAATCTCAACCAGCTGGATGTCATCTCCGATGATCCTGTAATCAATATCATGTGTTTGCATGGTCTAAATAGTTTTTGAAAATAGTTTGATTAATAACTTCTTGATACTCTCTACCCTGGCCGGCTTCGTCATGTAATCATTCATGCCGGCTTCAAACGCTGCGTTCCTTGTCTCATCATTTTCGTCAGCCGACATGGCGACTATGGGAACGGTGTACCCGGCCTCCCTGATCAGTTCCGCCGCCTGATATCCATCCAGTTCCGGCATCAGCAAATCCATGAATATGACATCAAAGTTCTGCTTCTTTGCCAGTTCAACAGCCTCGTGACCGTTCCTTGCAATCTCGATTTCGTAGCCTATATTCTTGAAAATAGATTGCGCTACCTTCTGATTGATCAGGTTATCTTCAGCCAAAAGAATAGATAAGGCATCCGGCAGGGCATTGATCATGGGTTCCAGCACCTTCCGGTCCTCAATACCAGGGTAATTCTCATCCAGGATATCAATTACTTCCTTGGTTTCAAAAGGTTCTATCAGGTAATAATCGATACCCAGTTTACGACAGGTTTTATAGTTTCCAGTCTTATCATTTGAACTTACCAGTACGATGGGATAGTTGTCGATCAGGTTTGAATTCTTCATCCCCTGGGCAAGGGCAAATCCATCCAGTTGATTTTTATCCACGAGTACGATCATTTGATAGGCATCCGATTTTACCTGCAGGTGATGAATGACACTATCGACCGTGCTGTCCTGGTAGATCTTGGTTATCACATTCAATCCAAATTTTTGCAGCATACGTGCCATGCTGTTCCTTTCCGGATCCGACTCTTTTGTAAGTATCAGCGCATTAATTTCACTCAGCCTGGATATGTTGTTGTAATCAAATTTCTTGGGGATCCGTTCATTGGAATAGGCCTCAATGGTAAAACTGAACTTTGACCCGGGACATTCATCATCAATTTTAATGGTTGATGGGCTCTCCACCCAGATCTCACCATGCATCAATTCGACAAGTTGCTTGGCAATTGCTGTACCAAGGCCTGTTCCTCCGAACTTCCGCTGTACCGATCCCCTGGCCTGGGTATAACTGCCAAATATCTCCTTGATCCTGTCCCTTGGAATCCCGATCCCGGTATCCTCTACAGTGAAGAGAATGTTAACATGGCTCCTGAAAGACTCCATCAGGGTGGCTCTGATCACGATCTTTCCCCTTTCAGTAAATTTTACTGAATTACTGATCAGGTTGGAAATCACCTGGCGCAACCTGAAGGGATCTCCGATCAGTTTATTGGGTACATCAGGTCGAATGTCGATATGCAAATTCAAACCTTTCTCCTTCGCAAGAGGTTTGAAAAGTTCTCCCACAAGTTCCATCTCTTCACTCAGGTTGAAAGGAATCTCCTCCAGCATCATACGGCCGGCTTCAATCTTTGAAAAGTCAAGAATATCATTAATGATGGTCATCAACAGCTCTGCAGATCTTTTAATGACATCAATCTTCCCTTTCAGTTCCTTATCTGTATTCATCTCCAGCAGGCTGTTTACCATCCCGAGAATCCCGTTCATCGGTGTACGGATCTCATGGCTCATGGCCGCCAGGAAATCAGACTTGGCCTTGTTGGCTGCAACCTCTCCTTTTCTGGATTTTTCAAGAGGAGAAACATCGATCAATGCTATGAGCCTTAGTTGTTCTCCACCTATACTGGCAGTCTTTTCTGACCTGTATATTACCGTTTCCATCCCATCTTTCTCATAATACAGGTAATGAGAGTCGTCCATAAACGGGCTGGGGCTGTCACTCAACAGGTATCTGTTAGAAACCAGGAACTGCTTAGAAAAATCTTTTCCAATAAGGTCATTTGCTTTCCCAAGGAACAGCATCCTCTGGGCTGCGCTATTGATATTGCGTATTATATTATTCTGATCAAGGATCAGGATCCCCATGGGAAAATGTTCAATAACCTGCCGCATCACAATCTCTGAAAGCTTGAGAACTTTTACCTGTTTTCTTTGCCGGCCAAGCAGGAAAAGCAGATAAATTGCCAATCCGGTAATCAACAGCAGGGTAATGACAGCAGTCCACAGGTTGGTAGTGATAAAGTATCTGAATATGACCCCCCTCCCGACTGTGAACATGATCCCCATTTTTTTGGAATAGATACTCAGGGGATAATAGGCAGTGTATACTTTCTCCCTGGATCTGTCTTCAAAGGCTATCGAATGTTCGATCAGTCCGCAGGCTTCTGCATTTATACTATCTGTCAGTATTTGGAGATCTTCAATATATACTGAATCCGCATTAAAATTATCAATAATGATCTTGCCGTCTGAATTAAGGACCCATTCCCAGCTAACACTTGAACCCTGAGGATAATGCTTGAAAACCATTTCGGAAAATTGTTGCAGGTCCAGCTGAACGATTACATTTCCATTCACCACATCCTGGCCAAAATAAGGATAATAATACTTCAACATTGAACCATTCTGTTCAACCTTATCACGTGGAGACAGCTGTTCCTGCCTTCTGGTTTCGAAGCTATCCACAACAAACTTGTCCTCTTTTCCAAAAATATCGTCCGAATCAAGATAGAGTGCGTAAAAGTTCCTGCGGTTATCATATATCGAAATCTTGGTGATCAGATCACTATACTTGGTATAGAATAATCTAAGGCTCCGGGTGGCATCCTGGAACATTGCCGGATCATTAAAAATTTCAGAATATGTATACTGGGTCAACTCCTGGTTGATATCACTGGAAAACTGATTAAGGGTTGTTTCCATTTGTTCACCACAGAGCTGCGACTGCGATAAAAGCGTTTGATTCAGATTTTCAATATACTTCTGATTAACACGGAATATAGTTATGCCATTTAATGCAAGAATTATGAAAAGAATGAGCCCTGTTATGATATTGGTTCTGATCATCAACCTGTTAGATTGTAACCTATAAACTTAAAAACTATTTTCTATCTGAATTAACAAACCCGTTGATAGTTACCAACAACCCGGAACTAAGCTTAACGGTACTTTTCATCCTCATCTTCCATCATCATCAGATAGTTGATATACCTGAATTCACTTATAATTCCACTTTCAACTTCGGCTTTCACACCGCATTCAGGCTCCTGTATATGTATGCAGTTGTGATAACGGCATTTCTTGCTGGCCCTGAATATTTCAGGAAAAAAATGAAACAGTTCTTCACGCTCAATATCAATGGTCCCGAAACCTCTGATTCCCGGTGTGTCGATGATACTGATCCCACCTGAGAGATCAAACATTTCTGCAAAAGTTGTGGTGTGTTTCCCGGTTTTATGAAAGTCAGATACATCTCCTATCTTCAAACGCATTGCCGGATCAAGTACATTGATCAGGGTTGATTTCCCCACACCGGAATTACCCGAGATCACATTGACTTTTCCGATCATCTCCTGGCGGACTTTCTCCAAACCTTCACGGGTCTGAAGAGATAACTGCATACAACGGTAACCGATCCCAGTATAAACCGAATGAAGGTAATTCATCTCTTCAAATTCAGGTCCCCCATACAGGTCAGTCTTATTGAACAGGATGATTACAGGTATTCTGTAGGCTTCGGCAGAAACAAGGAACCGATCGATAAAAGGGGTCAATGTCCTGGGCCGGGACATGCTGATCATAAGCCATGCCAGGTCAACATTGGTGGCTATCAACTGGTATTCTTTTGATAGTTTTGAGGATTTCCGTATGATATAATTGGAGCGCTCCTGGATAGTTGTAATGATCCCACCTGTACCATCCTTCGACCATTCAAATCCAACATGATCACCCACCGCAACAGGATTGGTGGCCCGGATCCCCTTTATCCTGAATTTCCCCCTGATGCTGCAGGGAACAACCCGGTCTTCATGGATTTTTACCAGAAATTGACTACCCGTTGATTTAATGACCGTTCCTTTCCCTCTTTTCATTGTAGGGTCAAAAGTAGTGAAAAGTGGCTCCATACTGTCTGTTGGTCGCTTAAATTCACTTCGCTAACTGTAGGCTTCCTGCCCATACAGTATATCGAAGATGAATTGAAAAAGAAAACCGCCTCATCATGAGGCGGTCCCTAAAACTGAACCCAGAGAAGGGAAGATATGATCATCCCATCTAAAGGTGTGGGCTGGTTGCCCTTATATAATTGGAAACTTTGCTAAAACCATCCGAATTTAAAACTGAGAAATCCTCCCGGAGCGGAGATATCACTGCTCCGGTATCCATGCATACCCTCGTCCAATCCGGTATAAAGGTTATAGGAGGCACCGGCACCGATCCTAAGATACCTGGTCAGGTTCATCTCAACCTCAACCGTTGGAACAATCACAAAAATCTTGTCTCTTAAAAATGGGTAGTAACCATCAAATTGCATGATCCCAAACTCACCCCATCCTATCATCGAGGAGATTGAAATATGTACAGGTTTCTGTCCGAACAGTGCATACCCCAACCAGAAACCCCCATGCCCAAGGGTCAGGCGATCAGTTGGATGATCATTCACATAATCCGGAATACTGTTGGTTAATCCCAATCCGTATCCTCCAAAGAAAAAATTGTTTATTAATACGGCGCCGCCACCTCCCATCATATGTCCGAATTCACCTGCGACTGAAGTGAATTGCATAAAAGGTCCGCCCATTCCCGAAATTCGCAGGTCCTGATTATCAAAAATGGTCTGGTACGCTCTCTCCTGTGAAAATAGTACAGAGGTAAAGACCAGGAACAACACGATAAAAATGGATTTCTTCATGATACTGTCTTTGGTTTACCTCTAAAGACAACAGGTCAGGATGCGGGTTGCATGTCCTTGCAATTATTCCTGTCCCAGCGGCCTGGTCAGGGAAAACCGTTTGGCCTTCAGGCGGAAGCCGGACACATCTCCATCATCATCCCTGTAAGACATGAGAGAAATGTCCGAACCGGTTAACCTGTTTATACCGTTGATTCCGGCATTGGCTACATTCCACAGAGAAAAATTTTTTTCTTTTGAATATTCCTCTACCAGCTGCTGGAGATCCATATCAGAAAGCTGGGCAAGTGACAAACTGTTTAAATGGATGGGCACCGGTTGTATATGCAGGGGACCGATATGATCCTGAACAGGCGCGGCTATATGTGAAACGGCCAGCAACTTGTTGTCTGCGACCTTTAAGGGGTGAGGAAGTAGATCATCATGCGGCCCTGTATCCTTTATTGTCTCAGATTCGACCGTAAGGCTTTGATCTTTCATTAAGGTATTCACAACAGGACGCCTGGCATTCAGCGCCTGCCGTCCGGACTCTTCCCTCTGTGTTTGAGCCTCTGCAGGAGCTGCTGATTCTTCCGGAACGGTCTGGTCCCTCGGTTCAATACCATCCTGCTTTTCCGTCCCTATGGTTGGTTGCTGTGCGAATTCCTGCCCGGGTATGACCGGCTTATTTAGCACTATGAAAAGCAAAAATGCGATTGCTGCAGCTGCTGAAACTAAACTCATCCACACGATCCTGGTCCTGTTCCCCTCTTTATGCTTTAATTGATCTTTGCCTTTAAATGGTATTGGTTCAGCTTCCAACCTGGTTTTCTGCCATTCGGCCCATTGCCCGGCCCTGATTTCATCCAGAGAGATCATTGACTGATGCGCCACCTCCTGGTCCCTGGTGAGGTCACCCTCCAGTCGTGCAATGGAGAACAGATCAAAATTGTGTTCCGACAACACTGTTAAAGGAGAAGGAAGTACTTTTTTAAGATGCTCAATGCCAGGATAATTAATCTCCTCCTTCCCAAGGACCCACGGTTCTGCTTCTATGACTTCACCGGAACAATCAGGATTTTGCAGAAGGAAACCGTTCAGTTGTTGCTGATCTCCGACAGACAACCTTCCTTCAAGCAGGTCGAGCAAGAATGCTTCGTAGTTATGTCTGTTAATTTCCATTTTCAGATCACCCTTTCCATTGAACCTATATATCCCTTAAGATAGACCCTGGCCCTGTATATATATACTTTAACCTGCGATTCTGAGAGTCCCGTGATCTCTGCGATCTCCCTGTAGGAGTAACCTTCATAGTCGCGAAGCATCACCACTGCCTTCTGATCTTCGGGCAGGTTCCCGATTGCTCTTTCAAGCACTTCACCAAGATCCGAATAGTACTCAGTCCCCGTTTCCCCGGTAATTGTCCCAGGATCCACGACAGTATTCCTATTTTCTTTCCTGATATAGTCGATCATGGTATGATAGGCAGTGGTAAACAGGTAACTTTTCACCTTAAGTGCGCTGACCTCCTCAAGTTTCATCCACAATTTTTCAAACGTATCCTGGATGATGTCCCTGGCCATGGCATCCTGTTTCAGGTTCTTCAATACAAACCTGTAGAGATTATCCGCATGTGCATCCACTGAACTGTTATACTCCTCTACCGTCATGTTACCAGCCTGGTAAGTGTAAATAAGACGAAGCCATCCCGTGAAAGTTACAGTGAAAAACACAAAAAGATCAAAATAATTTGTATTTATCCTCCAATACATATTATATTTGACTGAACGTTCAGTCATAAATATGTCGCCCAGAACACAGGAACAGTTTGAGGAGATGCGTGAGTCACGCCGGTTAAAGATCATGGAAGTGGCCCTAAAGTTGTTTGCACTTGAGGGATACGGTCATGTATCCATCTCCCGGCTGGCATCTGAGGCTGGCATTTCAAAAGGACTGATGTATCACTATTTTGAAAGTAAAGACGCACTGCTGGCTGCTATTATTGAGCATGGGATGAACCAATTCATGGATCTGTTCGATCCCGATCATAACGGGATCCTGGAACCTAAAGAGATGGAAGGCTTTATCCGGAAGATATTTGAAACGGTCCGGCACCACCAGGAATACTGGATCCACTTTATCAGTGTCTTTCTGCAACCCAATATAAAAGAGCATCTGAAGGACATTAGTTACGCGCTCCCAATAGAGAAATACATGCAGATGTTGTTTCAATATTTTGAGAAGCGGGGCTTTGACGATCCCGGCCTTGAAATGGTAACCTTTGCGGCCCTGATTGAAGGATTTGGAGTATTACTCATTTACGCTTACCCTGTTTACCAATTCCCGGAAGAATTGATGGCAAAATTTGAAACCAGACTAATTGAGATGTACACCTAGTATAACAATATCATGAAAAAACAAATATCACTGCTATTCTTCCTACTGGCTGCCGGTACGTTTGCAACGGTAACGGGTCAGGATCTTTCACCAAAGGAGATTGTCCGGCTGGCCGATGAGAAGTTCAATGGAGAGAAAACGAGTACCAGCCTGATGGCTATGACTATTGTCAGGCCCACCTGGGAACGCACCATAGAATTCAAGAACTGGACCAGTGGGAAGGAGTATGCGCTAACGCTGATTACTGCACCTGCAAAGGAAAAAGGACAAACTTTTCTGAAAAGACAGAATGAGATGTGGAACTGGAACCCCACCATCAGCCGCCTGATCAAGCTTCCACCATCTATGATGTCACAGGGCTGGATGGGTTCAGACTATACCAATGACGATATCCTGAAAGAGTCATCTGTGGTCAACGATTATGACCATGAAATAGTCGGGGAAGAAGAGATCAACGGCCGTCTCTGTTATAAGATCAAGATGGTGGCCAAAGAGAACGCTGCCGTGATCTGGGGGCACCAGATTCGCTGGATCGACAAGAAGGATTTTCTTTTCCTGAAATCCGAGCTTTATGATGAAGACGGATATCTGGTTCGTACTGAAACTGGTATGGACATTAAAAACATGGATGGGCGTGTGATCCCAACACGAATTGAACTGGTCCCTGCTGATGAGGAGGGACAGAAGACAGTTATCGAAATCAAGCAGATAGAGTTTAACAAACCTATAAATGACAGTTTCTTTTCGCAACAGAATATGAAGCGTGTCCGGTAACACTATAATAAATAACCGGTTATGAACAATTTAAAAATGGCCTGGCGGAACCTGTGGAGGAACAGGCGCCGAACTCTTATCACCTCGGCTTCCGTTTTATTTGCGGTATTCTTCGCCCTCTTTTTTCGATCACTGCAACTGGGTTCATACGACCACATGTTTAAAAACGCCATAGAATCTTACACCGGGTATATTCAGGTACAGCAAAAAGATTACTGGGACGAGAAGATCGTGGATAACACCTTTGCTTACGACCGTCAGTTGGAACAACAATTGCTTGCAGATAAAAATGTGGAAGCAGCCATTCCCCGGTTCGAATCCTTTGCCCTTGCTTCCAATGGTCCCCAGACCAAAGGGGTCCTGGTACTGGGAATAGATCCTGAAAAAGAAAACCATCTTTCGAAAGTTTCTGAGAAAATGGTCAGGTACAGGTTAGATGCTGAATCCATCAGCAAGATAGGGCAGGACCCTGAAATCCCTGATAAGGTAAAAGAGCTGGCCCGGTTATTCGAAGACAATGCTTATACCAACTCTTCAAGATTACAGCTTGATCTTGGGATTTCCGATAAGGATGCACCGGTGATAATGCCTTCCATTGAATCCTTTACATCTTTTGAGAACGGTTACATAAAAATGGGAGAACCTGGTGTCCTGGTGGGTGATAAATTATCACAATACCTGCAACTCGGTATTGGTGACACCATTGTACTGATAGGCCAGGGATACCATGCCAGTACTGCTGCCGGCAAATATGAGATAAAAGGTATCGTAAAGATCCCGCTACCCGATATTGATAATAAAATTGTCTACCTCCCCCTGGATATTTGCCAGGGGCTCTATAATGCGGAGGGGAACCTTACTTCACTGGCCCTGGATGTGGTTGACAACAGGGATAAAGCCATTGACGAGACCATGGCCAGGATCGATAAAATTGTTACGGGGGATAAAAGAGTGATGGGATGGAGAGAGATGAACGAAGTAATGGTCTCGCAGATGGACGCAGACAATAAAAGCGGAATGATCATGATCGCTATCCTGTACCTGGTCATAGCATTCGGAGTATTTGGAACTGTGTTAATGCTTACAGCCGAGCGAAAAAGGGAATTCGGGGTCCTTGTGGCCATTGGAATGCAGAAGAAAAAGCTGGCCTCTGTTATGACTGCGGAGATGTTGCTCATCGGGCTCATCGGTATGCTTTCAGGGGCCCTGGTGGCAACAGTTATTATCCTGTACGGGGTGGGTCACCCGATTATTTTTAAAGGGTCAATGGCCAAGATGTTCGAGGATTACGGCATGGAGCCCATGATGGCCTTCCTGGGTATTAATACCTACTTTTTATGGCAGATATTTATTGTGGCCCTGATGGTTCTTTTATCCATCGTTTATCCCCTGAGCAAGATTTTTAAAATGAAAGTAGTAAACGCATTAAGAGCATAAGGATATGATCTGGAAAACAGCCTGGAAAAACGTTTGGCGAAACAAGATCCGCAGCCTGGTGGTCATTATTTCCATCACCATAGGGATCTTTGGAGGGGTCTTTGCCGTTGCCGTTATGAATGGTGCCATTGCACAACGGGTCGATGCCGCATTGAATGATGAGATCTCACATATTCATATTAATGACCCCTCCTTTCGCGACAATTATGATATTCAGTTGACCCTCGACCAACCGGAACGTCTCCTGGATACGATCGATTCAACCCCCGGTGTTGCAGCCGTCACCTTTCGCACCATCATCACCGGGATGGCCAATACTGCTACAAAGAGTACCGGTGTACAGATCGTTGGGATCGATCCTGAAAAAGAGAAATCGGTATTTACCCTATATAAAACCACCATTCCCGGAACAGGAAGCTTCTTTGATCAGGATAGCCGCGAAAACCTGGCCTACATTGGGCAGGATCTGGCTAAGGAGTTGAATATTATCCGGTACATTATCGATGATTCTGTTCTGGAGGCGCTGGTCGAAAAAGAAGTTCCCCAGGATGTGGTGGATAAGCTTAAGGGATTCAACGGTTACCGTTTCAAGAGTGAGAAATCCTTTAAACAGGAGGTAAAAAATGTTCTCAGTGTGAAAGAACAACGTGATTTTGGCAGTTTGATCCGGGAAGAAGCCTGGTCGTTCAGGCCGCGCTCCAGGATGACCCTGACTTTCCTGGACAAGAACCAGGTTCAGACAGGAGCCGTTTTCAGGATCGCGGGGATCTATGATGTAAGGAACTCCATGTTTGAAATGACCCAGGTATTTGTAAGAAACAGCGATCTGATTCCACTTACAGGATTGGCTCCCGACCAGTTCCACCAGGCGGTTATCAGGGTGGATGATATGCAGGCTGCCCCGGATATAAGTGAAACGCTGAAGGAGAAGTTGCCGGGATATGAGGTGATGAACTGGAAAGAGATCCAGCCCGACCTGGCCATGATGACCGATATGATAGAAAAATTCTATGCCATCTTTATGGTGATCATCCTGGCAGCACTCGCTTTTGGAATTGTCAATACCATGCTGATGGTAGTGCTTGAGAGGACCAAAGAGCTGGGGATGCTGACTGCAATCGGGATGAATAAGAAAAGGGTTTTCAATATGATCATGATGGAGTCGGTTTTCCTTTCCATTGTGGGGGGAGTAGTTGGAATGGGAATCAGCCAGGCAGTGATTGGGATCACTGCCCGGAATGGGATTAATTTCACCAACTACCAGGAAGGCCTTGAGGCTCTGGGTTATACCTCTCATATCTACCCGTCCATCTCACCTTCGTTTTTTATCATGGTGACCGTACTGATTATTATTACTGGCATACTATCCTCCATATATCCGGCACTTAAAGCATTGAAACTGGATCCGGCTGAGGCATTGAGAACTGAATAACCACCAACTTAATACAGATAAACCAGAAGTCATGAAAGTATTAGAGATCAAGAACGTGCACAAAATATACAACAGCTCGGAAGTGAAAGTCCATGCAGTGAATAATATCACCCTCGATTTTGAAGAGGGTGATTTTGCCGCCATTGTCGGGCCCTCCGGATCTGGAAAAACCACGCTTCTGAATATGATTGGTGGCCTTGACAGGCCCACCGAAGGAGAAATTCTGGTGGATCATACCAACCTGGCCGAATTGAAATCTTCAGCTCTGATCGATTTCAGGATGAAGAATATTGGATTTGTATTCCAGTCATACAACCTGATCCCGGTTTTAACTGCCAAAGAGAATGTTGAATTTATCATGAACCTTCAGAAGTGGGAAAAAAAGAAACGGGACCAAAGAACCCTGGAGCTCTTAAAATCAGTAGGGCTGGAGGACCGGATCAATAGCAGGCCATCTAAATTATCAGGCGGACAGCAACAGCGTGTTGCCGTGGCGCGAGCGCTGGCCTCTAAGCCCAAATTCGTCCTGGCTGATGAACCCACTGCAAACCTGGACTCCAAATCGACCGAGACCCTGCTTGATATCATGGAAAAACTGAACCGGGAGGAGGGCATTACCTTTATCTTTTCCACCCACGATGCACGGGTGGTGAAGAAGGCGAGACGGGTGATTACCATCGAGGACGGACAGGTCATTTCAGATGAACAGAAGCGTTAATTGAAAATGCCCCGGAGGTCCATATATGTATTCATTACACTGTTACTGATTCCGACTGTCACAGCAGGGCAGGAGAAAGTTACCCTCAGCGGTTACATATCGGAGATGCAAACCCTCTATCACATCCCGGATAGCTGGTTATGGGAAAACAACCTTCACAACAGGCTCAACCTGGAGGTATACCCTGCAGATTGGTTTACCGGTACAATCCAGGTTCGAAGCAGGGCCATCACAGGTAATACAATCCGCAAATTTCCCGGTTATGCTGACGCTCTCGGGGCGGATCAGGGCTGGCTTGACATGTCCTGGGTGACCGACGGGAACCTTGGCGACAGTGCCGGTTATGCATTGACTTCAACAGTAGATCGCCTCTGGTTTCAGCTGACATTCGGGAATCTTGAAATAAAAGCCGGCCGGCAGCGGATCAACTGGGGACAGACCATCGTCTGGAATCCCAATGATATCTACAACAGTTACTCCTATTTCGATGTGGACTACCCCGAACGGCCCGGAAGCGATGCGTTGCGCATCTCTTACTACACCGGGAATGCATCGTCCATTGAGCTGGCAGCTAAAATCGATAGTGCCGACCGGGTAACCGCAGCCGGATATTTTCGATTCAATTCCCTTGGATTTGATATTCAGCTCCTGGGTGGGGTATACCAGGAGAAGGATCTCATCCTGGGAACCGGGTGGAGCGGCAACCTGGGGCCCACAGCGTTTCGTGGTGAATTCAGCTATTTCAGGGACCTGAAACAATTCAGGGATACTACCGGCTATTTGATGTTCTCCATGGGGCTGGATTACACATTTTCAAACTCCCTTTGGATCCAGGTGGAAGGACTCTACTCAGGTTTTGCCAAGGAGGTGGATATTTCCGGTTTTCTGCAGTTTTATTCAGGAACACTGGATGTTAAAAACCTGGGATTTACAGACTGGTCACTCTTTGCCAGTGCCTCATATCCATTTACTCCCCTGTTCAATGGTGGATTTGCAGCTATATGGTATCCAGAATGGAAAGGTGCCTACCTGGGCCCCTCCATGGACCTGTCACTGAACAACAATATCAGTCTCTCCCTGATCTTTCAGTACTTCACCGCCAGGTTTAAAAATCCTTCCGGTGATGGTTCACGCGAAAACTATATATTCAGTTTCCTGAAATTTAAATGGAGTTTTTAACGATTCAGGGTGCCTTTTTCACTGTTTACCAAATTGTTAAAAACTATATCCCACTCACTTCCCTTTTTCCTGTTTATTAGATGGTGTCCAATAATCATTGTTTTTGAAGCGATGTCATGAAAAAGCTTAAGTCCAAAAAGGCTGCTCCGATTATGGGAATGCCTGACTATCACTGGAACAACCGGGTGGTTTTAATTACCGAGGATGAGGAGGTGAACTTCTACTATCTCAAAACCCTTCTTCAAAGGGCTAATGCTACAGTAATCAGGGCAAAAAACGGGAAAGAAGCAGTAGATATTATTTCTGAGCACAAAGGTGGAATTGATCTGATTCTGATGGACCTCAACATGCCGGTGATGGACGGGTATGAAGCCATGCGTATTATCAAATCCCTCCATCCATCCATACCCATTATTGCACAGACCGCTTACACCATGAATAATGACCGTAACCGGTGCCTGAAAGCGGGGTTTAATGACTATATCGCCAAACCAATCAACCGTTTAGCCCTTTACAGAATGGTCAATGAAAATCTTTCATGAGGGCAGTTATACAAAGAGTAACGGATGCCTCTGTTACTATTAACCGGCAGGAGAGGAAGCTGATAGGTCCCGGACTGGTTATTCTAATTGGTATTGAGGAATCCGATGACCTGTCCGATATCGAATGGTTAAGCGGAAAGATTTGTCGGATCAGGATTTTTAATGATGCAGACGGGATCATGAATCTTTCAGTGAAGGAGGTGAGCGGAGATATTATGATCGTTAGCCAATTTACCCTTCATGCCAGCACCAGGAAGGGAAACCGTCCCTCCTATATGAAGGCAGCACCCCCGGATATAGCAGTCCCGTTGTACGAATCATTTATTAACAGCATTCAAAAGGAAGCGGGCAAACCGGTTGTTACCGGAGAATTCGGCGCCTATATGCAGGTGAACCTAACCAACGACGGACCTGTTACTATCATAGTAGATACTAAAATCAGGGAATGATGACGCTAAAGGAAGCACAGGAAGCGGTTGACAGTTGGATCCATACCTATGGGGTCCGTTATTTTAATGAACTGACCAATATGGCTATCCTGACCGAAGAGGTAGGAGAGGTAGCAAGGATCATTGCCCGTCGATTTGGAGAACAATCCAATGGATCTGCCAGCGTAGAGGCCGAGGACCTGGAAAATGAACTGTCAGATGTACTGTTTGTACTGATTTGCCTGGCTAACCAGACGGGTACAGATCTTGAGAAGGCCTTCCAGAAAAACCTGCTAAAAAAAACCTCAAGGGATTTTGACCGCCACAGACAAAATGATAAATTAAGCAACCCAAGATCCGGAACATGAAAATCCTGTCAGATTTTAATACTTCAGTGGATCCTGATGAAGTAAAGCAACACCTTAAAAATGCTAAAGCCGCTATACCTCAAGGAGCAAACAAAGAGCTGTTGCAACAGATCTTCGGACTGATCGACCTGACTTCCCTGAGTGAACAGGACAATATTGAAAATATATCACTTCTGTGCGAAAAGGCAAACCACCTGGCCGATGCATATCCTGAAATGCCCGGTGTTGCAGCTATCTGCATCTATCCTGAACTTGTGGGAGTTGTGAAAGAAATTCTGAACAATCCATTAACCAGTATAGCTTCGGTCGGAGGTGGATTCCCTGCATCCCAGACCTTTACCAATATTAAAGTCATGGAGATCGAACAGGCGATCCAACAGGGCGCAGAAGAGATTGATATTGTAATGCCAGTAGGAAAATTTCTGATGGATGATCTTGAATATGTCGAATACGAGATCCACGTCATCAAACAGCGTATGGGTTCTGTTCTCCTTAAAGTAATCCTTGAGACAGGAAGTTTGGAAAAGCTTTCCCTCATTCGTAAAGCATCCTTTCTGGCTATTGGTGCAGGAGCTGATTTTATCAAAACTTCCACGGGTAAGATTTCACCTGGAGCAACACCGGAAGCAGTAGTTGTGATGTGTTGCGCCATCAAAGACTACTACAACCGCACCGGGAAAAAAATAGGAATTAAACCAGCAGGAGGGATTTCTGATACACAAACCGCACTGTTATATTATCACATTGTGAAAGAGATACTGGGTGAAGCATGGCTCTCCCCTGAACGGTTCAGGATAGGCGCAAGCAGGCTTGCAAACCGTATTTTAGGTGAATTTTTTGACAAAGGGCACAATTTTAATTACTTCTGACGATGATTGGTAAGAGGAATTACTTATATTTGTTTAGAAGATAGACGTTCTTAGATATAAAATTATAGCGGTTCGATACTACAATTCCATTCTCATAGAGACGGGTTGAATTCCATGGCTTTTTTTCTTCAATATCGGACCGCTATTTTTTTATTTCATCAGGCGGTAATGAAGATAGTCCAGCATCAGTGGAATATCCTTCTGATTGATCCCGTTCGTAATCAACAATTCCCTGTCATCTTCCATGGTTTTTAAGAAGTCCTCCATTTCGAAATTCAGGTCCCTGAGAGATTGAATATAGTGTTCGACTGCATCTTTTTTATTCCCCATGGCCCACTGAAGGTGCCCGTAATTGATATAATCGAAATATCCCGGCTTCCCTTCAAATACCCTTGAAAAATATTTATCCGATTTTTCAAACTCTCCCAAAGCAAAGTAGCACCAGGCTATTGGCCTGAGTATATGGGGATTTCCCGGATTCAGGTATTCAATCTTGAAATAATGCTTCAGGGCAGTATTATAGTCTCCCAGTTTCATCTGGCAGAATCCTATCAATGATTCAATGGTCTGGTCATCAGGCTGCAATATTGTTGCCTTCTCATACACTTTGAGTGCTTCCCTGTAATCTCCCGACTTGCGGTAACAAATGCCCAGGTTCTTCAGGGTCCAGAGGTTCATATCCCCTCCCAGGCCGATTCGCTGATAATGAATTACCGCACTTTTAAAGTTCCCCATTTTTTGGCAGCAATAACCAGCCTTTTCAAGCAGTTCCTGGTTTTCACTCTGTTGCGAAAGTAACATCGTGAATATATCGAGAGCCTCCTCAAAATGATCTTTTTCAAACAGGAACTCGGCAATATTCCTGATCGTTGAATCATTTTCAACAATCTGATCAAAAAAGTAGGACCGGAAGAGTTCCAGCTTTCCTTCGAAAACATCCTCAAATTCATTCTTGAAGGGTGAGATCTTGAAAAACCGGTACAGGTCCTGTATGTACTGGATAAATACTGTTCGCATGGTGAAATCGCCTGAAGTGAGCTTTTCGTCTTCAAGCATCTCCTGCATACCCTCCATTTCCATTAAAAAAGCGTTGGAAAGCATCTTTTTCTGTTCAACCGGCAAATAGCGCAGGTTGAATATAAAACTATACTTGTCGCTGTTGCAGAGGAATGGTGTCTTTTTCAGACCATCCACAAAAATATCAGGATCGAATTGGTCATTCCTCGAATCATAGATCTCCTTCAGATCAGGATTCTCATTGTGAAAGGGAACCAACCAGTTGGTCAGTTCATTAAAGAACGGGAACTGCTTCAGGTGCGCGAAGGTGGTCATATAGACATCGGCCCCTTCCATCTGTAACTTCATGAATTCATCCACCTTCCTGTACAGATCATCCGACTCACTGAACATCGATTCCCAGTCAGGATTCCTTCCTTCCTCCAGCAGTTCGTCCCGGATGTCATCCATTTTCAGTTTATCTTCCAGTTTTGGTTTCAGCTTGGCCATCTCAGGCATCAGATCTTCCTGTAATTTTCTTCCAATCTCAAGCGTATCTCTGGTCCGGATCAGCTGCAGGGCAATTTTCTCCAGATTCTGCTCCAGTTTCAGTTCATCATTCAGCAGCTTTAACCTGTGAATGATATTGGGATAAAATTCCACCCTGTGGTCATATTGATATAGCAGGATAACAATGGCCACAAGTGCCCTTGCTGAAACCTCCTGGTCCTCCTCTCCTGTGAAATCGATCAGCCGGTGTACTTTATCCTCATCCCAGTACCTCAACCCTGAAAGCAAAATAGCACTGATATAGAGCGCTTTTTCATGCCAGACAAAATCCTTGCAGGAAATAATGGCAGCTGACAGGCTGTTCTCAGCCTCATTGTATTTATTACTTAACCAGAGATGTTTGAATATCTCTGAGGATAGTTTTCGGCGACGTTCATCATCTGCTTCAGGGGAGACTTTTCCTTCATCCAGGATTTCATCAAGTTCCCTTTTGAATGAAAGGTCATCCATGGTCTCGATCACCCGTTTCCCGGTTAGCTCCTGTTGCCTGTCCACCTCCCGTTTCAGAATATAGGTATGCCATCCTGAATGGGTCTCCATCAACCACTCCTTTACTTTGTCTGCAAGTTCAAGAATAGAGGTCAGAAGCTTCTGATAGACCGTGTCACGCTCAGGATCCTGAACACCTTCAAGCATATATTTGAGCATTTGCTCATAGGTGTGTTCCAGGTGCTCCTGCTGTATAAAAAAATCGCTGTACCCCGATTCACTTACCAGTTGATTGAGCACATCCAGGGCATCTTTTACACGCCTGCTTGAAACCAGCCGGCAAAGACGCCTGTACTGATTCTTGATTTTGCTAACATTGATCATTCAAAACTCTTTCCAGGTACAGTCTCCAAATATCACGCCATGGTTCCCAAACAGACAGAATGTCCGATTTTAGTTCACCTGAACTAATAGGTAAGCACGTGGTAGCCACCTTTCAAATACCCGGAAAGCTGCCTGCCCATTCCTTTCACATCGATCCCCAGAACCTTCAGATCCTCCGTAACTCCCAGTCCGTCGGAGCAGGCAATACACGCTTCCACTATCACACCATCTTCGATCAGGGTTTTCACTATCTCCTGGAGTACCTCATCTTCTGCCAGCAACCTGGAGGATGCACCCCAGACAATAAGTACCACTTCATCGAACCACCCGTGTTTTTTGGCAGCATGTGTATACATCAGGCATGAATGCTCTGCCACTACCGGGTCACCTGATACCCATAGAACAGCCAGTTTCTCTTTGTTTTTCTCCATAGACTCAGCTTTTTCCTGTACCGGAAGTTGACATCAGGATATAAATAAACGTACATATAGTTTCATTTGGAACCAAATGAAACTATATGGGAGTTCCCTAATTATGGAATAACCGAAATGAATGAAATAGTGCTGTCGGGCTTAACTCATTTTTTTCTGACCACGGGATAAACCAGGTAGGTATAGACCCAGCATCCCATACAGAAGTTGAGTCCGCATTCCAGAAATGCGAAGAGTATGAGGACGCTTCCCATGATATAGGACATCAGGTACCAGTTGAAAACTGCTCCCACGGTCGTAAGCAGGGTAAGAATCATCCCAATCCTGGCCGCAAATACTTTCGGTGCTTTGTCAATCAAAACCGGTTGGGTTCCAATCAGTTTAACGATATGATGACCCAGCCAGCTCAGCGGACTGAATGGTAAATTAGTAAATGCCCTGATAAAGAAATCTACAACTAATATGGCAGGGAACACTGCATTACCTGTGATAAGGTAACTTCCCATCATTATAACTACTCCGAGTGCAGTTACCCTGACCCTGTTTTCGTCCACACGCTCCGTGGATACCGGGCATATCAATTCCTTAATTAAACTCATGATTCTAAAAATTACTTGGTACAAACAAATGATTGGTCGATAAAAGGCCCAAAACCTTACACCTCTAAAACACCCGAAAGTATAAAGTGGATCGGTCGACACTCCTGAGAATGGCAATTTTAAGATTATTTTAACAAATTCCTGTATATTGTCCGAATGCGTATACCCGTTGAACCCAGTTTTCCAGATATCGATAAAACCGAGATCCTGATTGAACCCGGGGAGATTCTCAGACTTCTTGGTAATCAAAATGATGCTATAGATGAGCATACAAAAGACATTGTCAATCAATATATTGAGAAATCCCTGGAGGTCAGCTTACCCAGAGGGGCATATCTCATTTCAGATCTACTGGTTAACAAGTCTGTGCATGAGATAACCGTTCCCGGGATTACTTTTCATCCGGGAAGTATTATTCGGAGTCAGCTGGATCATGCGGAGAAAATTGCATTGTTTATGGTCACAGCCGGCCCGGACGCGGAAATCCTGGCCAGGTTCCTGATGGAAGAAGGGAACTACCTGGAAGGATACGTTGCGGACCTGGTGGCATCTTCAATTGTGGAGGGCATTGCCAACCTGTTAGAGGAGCATGTAAGGCTTTTCGCAGACAATATCGGTATGAAAATAACCAACAGGTACAGTCCGGGTTACTGTTCCTGGAACGTAGAGGAACAACAAAAGCTGTTCAGCCTTTTCCCGGAAAACTGCTGCGGGATCTCCCTCTCCTCTTCATCGTTGATGAGCCCTGTCAAGTCGGCCACCGGGATCATCGGTATCGGAAAGAAGGTAGTGTACCGTGATTACACCTGCGAGATCTGTACCATGAAAAACTGCCTCTTTCGAAAAGCGAGGGTCCGTTAGGGTGTGGATCAGTTAGATTGAGTTCGCCCGAAATTAAAAAGTTCAGAGGGCTCCCGTTCCTCTGCCATCATCTCTGCAAAGGATTTTACAAGCTCCGGGTGTGCTTCTGCCACATTATTCTTCTCGTCCGGATCACTTTCAAGGTTGTAGAGTTCAAGCTGCCCTTCGGGGTCCCTGCCCACCTGTAGCCTGACTGCCTTCCATTGACCCACCAGGATGGCCTGCTTTCCATCCATTTCATGAAACTCCCAGTATAAAGAGTGATGCTTTGCCTGTTCTTTGCCGAGTAATTCCGGGAGAAAGGAGATGCCGTCGGTCTCCCCACATTCAAAACCGGTCAGGTCGGCCAATGTCGGAACCACATCCCAGAATGCCGACTGATGATCCGATACCCTGCCTGGCACCACGGTACCGGGCCAGGAGACTATGAAGGGGACCCTTATCCCGCCTTCGTAAAGATCTCTTTTAAACCCCCTTAATCCACCGTTGCTGTTAAAAAACAGGGGATCTGCTCCCCCTTCCAGATGGGGCCCGTTATCACTGGTAAACATGATGATTGTATTCTCCGATAGTCCCAGTTCATCGAGCAATGCTACAATTTCACCCACATACCGGTCGAGCCGTGTAACCATGGCTGCAAATGTGGCATGAGGATATTCCTGGCTGGAGTATGCACCTATCACCATTTGTGGACCATAATCGGCTCCTGTTCCGCCTCTATAAGGGGTTTCAGGAAAATTGCCCTGGAATTGCCGGAAGATCTCATCATCCGGAACGATCAACTCCGCATGGGGTATGGTAAATGGCAGATATGCAAAAAAAGTGGTGTCCCTGTGCTCCTTGATGAAATCCAGGGCTTTTTGCTGGATTAAATCCGGGGCATAACTGCCTGTCGAACTCCAGTCATTACCCTCCAGGAAGACCTTTTCTTTATTCTTCCATAAATATTCAGGATAGTAGCGATGCGCGTAGCGCTGACAATTGTAACCGTAAAACTGGTCAAATCCCTGATTCACCGGGTCCCCTTCCGAGCCCGGATACCCCAGTCCCCATTTTCCAAAAGCGCCGGTCACATAGCCAACCTCCTTTAAATGTTCCGCCAGGGTTACAGCCGATGAAGGCAGGGGCCACTGACCCTCAGGCTGGACCTCCTTGTTCCCGCGGATGGGAGTATGCCCGGTATTGAGTCCGGTCATTAATACAGAACGTGAAGGAGCACAGACTGTGCTGCCCGCATAGTGCCGCGTAAACCTGATACCTTCACTGGCCAGCTGATCGAGGTTTGGAGTGGTAAACTTCTCCTGACCGTAACAGCCCAGATCGCCAAAACCCAGATCATCAGCCAGGATATAAATGATATTGGGCGGAGCATCCCAGGACGTATTTGAACTGTTTTCAGAAACACAGCCACCGGTTGCGACCACCACCATCGTAGCAAATATGTAGATATAGTGTTTCATCTTTTCAGTACTTATGTAATGAATCTACAATGTAACCATTTCGCACAAAACCAAAAATGGATTGTTTACATTTGCGGAAATGAAAACCGTCTCATTCAAAACGTTGGGATGCCGGTTGAACCAGTATGAAACCGATGCACTTGTAACCCGGTTTCACCAGGCCGGGTACCGGGTTGTGGACTATTCATCACCGGCTGATGTCACTGTGATCAATACCTGTACGGTTACAAACCAGAGTGATCAGAAATCCCGGAATACTATCAACTATGCTGCCAGGAATAATCCTGATAAACTGCTGGTTGTCACCGGATGCATGGCCAATAACCACAGGGAGCAGCTGGAAGCCAATGAGAAGATCACCTACGTGGTGGATAATGAGCGCAAAAGTCATATTGTTTCACTGGTCGATGCGCACTTTAAGGGAGAAGTGGTTCACCCGGAGAGTTATCCCGGTAATGTTTTTGGATTTGAGACAGTCGATCAGAGTCTTCATACCCGTACCTCCATCAAGATCCAGGATGGATGTGATAATTTTTGCACCTACTGCATTGTCCCCACTGTCAGGGGAAGGGCGGTGAGCCGACCGCCGCAAGAGATCCGGGAAAATATCCGGCGGGTAGTCGATAACGGATTCAAGGAAATTGTCATTACAGGGGTTAATATCGGGCGATATCATTTTGAAGCATATAACCTTGAACGCCTCATTGAAAAGATCGTTGAGATTCCCGGTGATTTCCGCGTAAGGATATCTTCCCTGGAACCGGATGGCTTTGGCCCCGATTTCCACAAAGTATTCCAACATCCCAAAATGGCTCCCCACCTTCATCTCTGTATCCAGAGCGGCTCCGATCCCGTTCTGATAAAAATGCGAAGGATGTATACGGTCAGCTCTTTTTTGAATATAATAGAGAACTTCCGCAAAGCATTACCCGATTTCAATTTTACTACCGACGTCATTGTAGGATTTCCGGGAGAGACGGACCAGGACTTTGCAGCAACAACCAGGGTGGTCACAGAGGCCCGATTCAGCCATATCCATACTTTCAGATTCTCCAGAAGAAAGGGAACGCGTGCCGACCGGATGCAGGAACAGGTTATTGAACAGGTTAAATCGGAAAGAGGAGAAGTGATCCGGCACATTTCTGAACAAAACAGGCTTCGCTATATGAATGAAATGGTTGGTAAAAATGAGCGTGTACTGATCGAAAAAGTGGATCAAAAAGGGGTGGCACGGGGGTATGGCGAACACTATCTGCCGGTAAGGTTCCCTACCCCCGTTCGCATTAAAAACAGTTTTCAGGATGTCAGGCTGGGAGAGGTTATTCAGGATGATCCCCCCATCATGAATGGCAACCTTAAAATTTAAGTCCAAAATAGAGATGATCGGCCAGCTCTCCGTCAACCCTGGCAATTGCCGGCATCCTGCCCCACTCTTCAAAGCCAAATTTTTCCAAAAGCCCGATACTGGACGGATTCCTGCTGAGCAGAATGGCAATGAGAATTGAAAATCCATAATCAGGTGCGATTTGAATGGCGCGGCGCAGCAGGCTGCTTCCAACTCCATTGCCGCGTTCCTGTTCATGTACATAATAACTCACCTCGGCCACATGTGCAAGGGCCTGCCGGTCCTCCCTGTAGGGCCCAAGTGATATCCATCCGGCTACTTCCCGGCCGGTAATCGCCACAAAAACAGGATAGGAAGCATTGTTATGTAAAGCAAACCAGCGTTCCCGCTCACCGATCTTCATCTCCTCAAGATGTGCAGTACAAAAGCGCTGTCTAACCGCCTGGTTGTAAATTTCATTTATTGCAGGCAGGTCTGCCTGCCGGGCTTTCCTGATCTCCATCTTTCAAAGTTAAAAAAGAGTTGCGAAGCATATATTTATTAAACCTTTTTATCTGTTCAGTGTCTAAATGCTATCTTGCGCGAATTTTGACTTTATCTACAGAAAATGAGAAAAATAGACAGGCGAATTGTAATCATAGTCAGTGTTATTTTGATCCTGGGGCTGGCTTACGGCTTAATGCGTTTTTTGATTGCCCAGAGAGAGGATCCACCGATGCGCCAATCCATTGTATCACTTCGTTTTGTGAAGGTGGAGCCGGTGAAATATACAACCATCTCCTCTTCTGTTTCGGAATCTGGCAGGCTCTCTTCCACTGCCGAAGTAGACATTGTAGCTGAGGCTGCTGGTAAAATTGAAGAGGGTAGTGTGACATTGAAGAAAGGTGCCGGTTTCTCCAAAGGTGATGTGCTTTTTGTGGTCTATCCTGATGAAGCGATTCTTTCACTGAAAGCCCGTAAAAGCCAGTATCAGAATACTCTGGCAAGTATTATTCCGGACCTGGCAATTGATTTTCCTGAAGCTGAGGAGCCTTTCAATCAGTTCTTTTCCTCCATCAACGTAGATAAACCACTACCTCCCATGCCCGAAATCAGGGACAATAAACTGAAGATCTTTCTGGCCAGCCGGAATGTGATCAGTGAATACTACAATATAGAACGGGATGAGCTGCAGCTGCAACGGCACACTGTAAGAGCACCATTTAACGGCACTTACAAGGAGGTTTATATGGAGCTGGGAGCCTACACAAACATCGGTGGCAGGGTGGCACGTGCCATCCAGACCGATCACCTGGAGCTGGAAGTTCCCCTGCAACGTGCTGATGCTACATGGGTCCGTATTGGAGATCCGGTTATTGTTCAATCGAAAGACAGTACCCTCACCTGGAAGGGAAAAGTGATACGCAAGAGCCAGTTTGTAGATGAGAATACCCAGTCACAGACAATTTTTATCAGCCTCCCTTATGAACGCCAGCAGCCTCTTTTGGCAGGGCAGTACCTGGTGGCTCATTTTCCTGTCAGGCCCATCGAGGGCGTTATGGAGATCCCAAGGAATTCGGTATTTAATTCCGATGATGTATTTATTGCCCGCTCCGGCAGGCTTGCCAAAGCAAAGATCAATATAATCAAGGTGAATGAAAGCACCCTTATTTTTAACGGTCTCAACGAAGGAGATTCCCTGGTGGTGCAACAGCTGATCAATGTCTCTGAAGGAACCCTGGTACAGGTGGACAAATCAGAAACCGCTCAGCAGATGAGACCTGGTGGCCCCGATGGTCCTGGCGGCGCTCCTAACGGACAGTCAGGGACCGCGGACAATAAAGATGATAGATCTGCAAAAAAAGCCAAACGCAAATAAGACCGGATATGAGGAAGCTTATTGAGAAAGTAGTTGAATACCCGGTCTATGCCAACCTGATCATTGCCATCGTGATCCTGGCGGGAGGACTCAGTCTGATCAACATGAAGAAATCCTTCTTCCCGGAGATGGAGAGCCGTTTTCTTACTGTTTCCGTTTTTTACCCGGGAGCTTCACCGGTGGAGATGGAAGAAGGGGTTACCTCGCGTATCGAAGAGGCCATAAGGGGACTGATCGGGATCAAGGAGATCACCTCCACATCGGTGGAAAATATGGCGACAGTGTCCATAGAGACCACTGCAGAATACCCCATAAACGAGGTGCTCCAGGAGGTAAAAAATGCGGTGGACGGTATCTCTTCACTCCCTTCAGCGGCAGAACGACCGATCGTATCCAAACGACGTTCCCGCGCTGGCGCCATCAGCCTTGAACTTGTCCCGGTTAATGGACACAATATGGACCTGATGACACTGAAGGAGCATGCCCAGCGTATAGAAGAGGATTTTTACAACTCGGGTGTTATGAGCCAGATCTCCCTTTCAGGTTATCCACAGCCTGAAATATCTGTTGAGATCAAGGAGGAGGAACTACTGCGCTACAACATCACTTTTTCCGAGGTGGTCCAGGCCATTCAGAATAATAACCAGGATGTTTCGGGAGGTGAGATCAAGTCTGAGGAGGAGGAGTTCCTGATCCGCCTTCGCTCCAGGAGTGCCGATCCCAATAAAATAGGAGGCATTACCTTGATGGGTCAGCCCGACGGCAGTTTTATAAGGATCAGGGATGTGGCCGACGTTAAACTTAAATTTGCAGATTCGCCCGATAAGCAATGGACCAATGGGAAGCCATCTGTCTCGATCAATGTACAAAAACTGCCCGAGGAGGATCTGGACAAGATCAACGACTACGCCCTTCATTATATTGAAGATTTTAACAGCAGGAACCTGGGTGTTGAGCTTATTGTCTCCAGGAATTTCCTTGATATACTCAAGAGCCGCCTGAACCTGCTTACCAGGAACGGCCTGCTGGGTCTTTCCCTGGTAGTTTTTGCGCTCTCCATGTTCCTCAGTTTCCGATTGTCCCTCTGGGTCTCATTTGGGATACCATTCAGCTTTTTGGCCATGTTTATCGCCGCCAGATTTATGGGAGTAACCATCAACCTGCAATCACTCTTCGGAATGATCCTGGTGATCGGTATCCTGGTGGATGATGGCATTGTGATTGCCGAAAATATCTATCTCCATTTTGAAAGGGGTAAAACCCCCATGCATGCAGCAGTTGATGGTACCCTGGAGGTGGCACCGGCCGTGCTGACCTCTGTAGCCACAACCATTGTAGCCTTTGGCCCGCTCCTTTTCCTTGCGGGAACCAGAATGGAAATGATGCTTGATGTAGCCATTGTAGTGATCGCCGCACTATGTTTCTCGCTCCTTGAGTCCTTCCTGATCCTCCCTTCTCACCTGGGCAATGAACATACATTGAACCGTAAAAGACAGGAAGCTAAAACCAGGGGGCCCAAAAAGTACTTTGAAGGATTTATCATCTGGTTGCGCGACAGGGTCTATCAATATTTCCTGAACTGGCTGGTCAAATGGAGGTATATTGCCCTAAGTTTTCCCATTGCCCTGGTGCTGATAACCATCGGGCTCTTTATGGGAGGACATATCCGCAATACCTTTTTTCCTCAGGTTGACTTCGACCAGTTTACCCTGAATGTGGCTTTTACCCCTGGTGACGGGGAGAAACAGACCCTCGAGTTCCTGGATAAATTTGAAACGGCCATCTGGGAGGTCAATGATGAAATTGTTGAAGAGCTGGGACTCAATAATGATATTATTGAGCGTACCAGCAAGCGCCTTGGAAGTGCCTTTAACGGACAAGAGCGTGGTGCCCATGCCGGAAGCATCAATGTTTACCCGGTTGACCTGGAGGGATATGACATTTCCGGCAGGGATATCTCGGATCGCGTAAGCAAGAAAATAGGCAGGGTTCCTGAAGCCAGCAAGTTTACGGTTGGGGGCTTTAACAGGTTTGGATCGCCCGTGTCGATCGGCTTGATGTCCAAAAATCTTCAGGAACTGGATCAGGCTAAAGATTTTATGATGACACGCCTTGACGAGATGCCCCAATTAAAAGATGTGACTGAAAACATTGCTCTTGGAAAGCAGGAGGTCCGTCTTGATCTGAAACCCCGTGCCTACTTTCTTGGACTGGACGAGGCCACCATCGCCCAACAGGTTCGTCAGGGATTCTATGGAGCCCAGGCACAGCGTCTGCAGGTGGGGCGTGATGAACTCCGTGTATGGGTTCGCTATCCTAAATCGGACCGGACTACACTTGGACAGTTGGAGGATATGAAAATTAAAACTGTACAAGGAGTATATCCCCTTTCTGAACTTGCTGATTACCATATGGAACGGGGGCCGGTGGCCATCAATCGTTTTAATGGTTCCCGTGAGATCAGGGTGGAAGCTGAAACCGTGGATCCACTTGCCTCTGTTCCCGATATACTTCACCAGATTGAAACAGATATCATGCCTGAATTAAAAGCACAGTTTGCAGGCATCCGCTACACCTACCAGGGGCAACAAAAATACAGCAGTGAAGCCATGGGCCAGGCCGAAAAGTCTTATGCATTTGCCTTCGCTGTAATTTTTATGTTGTTGGTGCTTCACTTCCGGAGCGTGCCAAAAGCTTTTATCATAATACTGATGATTCCGATATCATTGCTGGGCGTTGCATGGGGACACGGACTGCATAATCAACCACTTTCCATAATGAGTTTGTGGGGGGCTGTGGCCCTTTCCGGGGTGATCATCAATGATGCCATTGTATACTATTCCAAATTTGATGGACTCATTATCGAAGGATGGTCGGTACAGGATGCCGTCAAGGAGGCGGGCAAAGTCAGATTGAGGCCCATCATGCTTACCTCCCTTACCACTACCATCGGCCTGTTCCCCATGGTGTTTCAAAAGAGTGTGCAGGCGCAGTTTCTGAAGCCCATGGCCATCAGTTTGGCCTACGGTGTTGCACTGGGCACCATTTTTATCCTGATCTTCTTCCCCGTGCTGATCATGCTGCTGAATGATGCCCGTGTCTATGTACACTATCTCTGGACAGGAGTAAGGCCTACACGTGAAGAGGTTGAGACCGCCATCATCCAGGAAAAAAGAAGGCTAAAGTTTGAAAAGAACCGTGGCAGAAGAGAAATCGCAAAAGAAGAAACACATTGAATATGCAAAGATTGAAAAAGTTCATATACCTACTGATCATCCTGCTCCTCCCGGCTGCCTTGAAGGCACAGGATAAGGAGCTTACACTCTCATCTTCCCTTTCGCAGGCGCTGGAAAACAACTATGGGCTGATTATTTCACGCGCTGATCTGCAGGTGGCCGGGATCAATAATAGCTGGGGTACAGCCGGTCGCTACCCAACCATCGGTTTTGATGCTTCAGACAACAACAATTATGAGTTGAACAGCAGCATATACACTAACAGACTTTCTGCAGGAGTTGGTTTGAACTGGGTGCTATTCGATGGTTTCAGGGTCAATATCACTAAATCCAGGCTGGAGAATATGGAGGATCTTACCTCGGGCCGCCTGGCTGTTCAGGTGGAGTCGACCATCGAAGATATTATTCTTGTATATTACAGTGTACTGTTGCAGAAGGAGCAGCTCAAGGTACTTAAGACAGTTATGGACCTTTCCGAAGACAGGTATCAATATGAGCTCAAAAAACAGTCACTGGGCGGGAGTGTTACCTACAATGTTCTTCAGGCTAAAAATGTTTATCTGACGGATAAGGCCAATTACATGAACCAGGAAATGTTGGTGCGGAACACTGTGCGGAACTTGAATTTCATGATGGGCGTGGAACCCTCTCAAACATGGGAATTTTCTGAACTTTTTGAGGCGGATACTACCAGTTATATTCTCACCGACCTGCTTTCTAAAATGAAATCTGATAACCAGTCGTTGAAAAATGAGTACACCAACCTGTTGTTAACGGAGAATGAAACAGCGCTGCAACAATCATCCTACTATCCGTCCCTCTCACTGGGAACCGGTATGGACTATGGTCACACTTGGGCTTATTCGGGTGGTTCTCAGAGCATTAACAGCTCAGCCATGACACCTTATGGCAATATTCGTCTCTCATTTGATATCTATAGCGCAGGAGTAAGAAAAAGGGGAGTTGAGATCGCCAGGATTAATGAAGATGTGGCCAAGGTAGAGATTTCTCAAATGGAGCATTCCCTGACCAATGAACTATTCAACCTGTATGATTATTATCAAGTCCGGAAAGAGTTGCTGAATGTGGCCACTGAGAACCTGCAGGCCGCCGAACTGAATCTTTCCATTTCTGAAGAAAAATACAAGTCAGGTGTGATTAATTCATTTAATTACAGGGATGTCCAGTTGATCTACCTGAGCGTGTCCTATCAACGCCTTCAGGCAGTTTATAACCTGATCAGTTCCAAAGCCGCCCTTACAAGGATCACCGGGGGATTCCTGGGATACGCAGCAGAGTAGGTCGATCAAATCTGTGCGAATCCGGACAAGATCTGTCCGGTTGGGGGCAACTTCTATGGAATCTCAATTCACGGGATTCTTGTTTTCTTGTTGATTTACAGCTCCTTAAAATTCATGGTAGGACATTTGTGGGTAGATTATGGCCATATTCACTAGAACTGAATCGATGCTCCGACATTTAGTAACCATTGCCATCAGGAATATCCTGAAGCATTTCAACTATTCCATACTGAATATCGTGGGGCTGGCCATCGGCATTTCCAGTTTTCTGTTTATCCTGGTCTATGTCACCGACGAGCTGAAGTATGATCGTTTTCATGAAAATCATGAACAGATCTACAGGATGAATCGCTTGTATAATTCCAATGACATTCACGAAGATGCTGCCACTGTTTCATTTCCGTTGGGACCAGCCCTTGCAGAGGACTATCCCGACATGATCAAATCCGTGGTCCGGTTCTATGACTTCCAGGTTTCCGAAATGCTCTTTGAAAATCTGGAGGACAGTACCAATGTGCTGAAATTTAACGAAGAGTGGTTCTATATGGCCGATTCAAATGTGTTCCGGATGTTTACATTCCCATTTATTGAAGGGGACCCGGCAACGGCTCTTGACCGTCCTTTCACCATTGTTCTTACGGAAAGCACCGCCAAAAGATATTTCGGAGATAAACCGGCCATCGGGAAAACCCTGCGGATGGAAGAACAGATCATTTTTGAAGTAACGGGCATTATGAAAGATCTTCCGGAGCAGTCCCATTTCAGGATCGATATGCTTGCGTCCCTTTCTTCCTTCAGGGCCATGCAGGGGGGACGCCTTCCTCAGACCTGGATCTGGAATCCCTGCTGGACCTATGTACAGCTTTATAAAAATATTACCCGGGAACAGGTGGAGACACAGTTGGCAGATTTTCACCTGAGGCAGTATGCCGATTTCAAGGACCAGGAGATTACCCTCTATATGCAGCCACTTACCGACATCCATCTGAACTCACATCATGATTATGAGATGCATCCCAATGGAAAATTATCCTATATCAGGATCCTTTCCATGATTGGTGTGTTCGTTCTGATCCTCGCCTGCATTAACTTTATGAACCTGGCCACAGCCAGTTCCTCAGGGCGTGGAAGGGAAATTGGCATGAAGAAAGTTGCTGGTGCCAGAAGAGGACAACTCCGGGCACAGTTCCTGGGAGAATCCTTGATTATTACTTTTTTTGCACTCTTGCTTTCAGCGATCCTCATTGAACTTTTGCTTCCTGCATTTAATAATTTTACTGGAAAATCAATCGACACCGGTCTGGTGATCCAGCCGGTCAGCATGGCCATCGGATTGGTCCTGCTCCTTGTTGTGGGACTATTGTCCGGTTTCTATCCCGCCTTCTACCTGTCGAGGCTCGATACCAGCCACCTGAAAGATACCCTATTCACCGGTGCAGGAAAGGGCCTTGCCCGTAAAATCCTCGTGGTGGTACAATTTTTAATTTTCGTAGCCCTGATCATCGGTACTATCAGCGCCTTCTCGCAACTAAACTACCTGAAAAATGCTGATCTGGGATTTGACCGTGATCAGGTGATTTTACTGCCTACCAAGTTAAATACGGCACTTCAGTTTGACAGATTCGCAGAAGAACTTAAGAAGCATAACCAGGTGGTGTCAGTAACCGGAATGGAAGATATTCTCGGGGCCAACCACAACACCCGTCAGGTGGTTATAGAAGGGATGTTCGATGATCAGCCTTTCTGGTATCCAGCTTTCCTGGTGCGATACGATTTCATTGAAACTTTCAATATACCGGTAGTTGAAGGCAGGGCGTTTTCACGTGATTTCCCTTCGGACACTTCGGAGGCGATCATGATCAATGAGAGCATGGTCAGACACCTGGGTTGGACCAACGAAGAGGCGATTGGCAAGGCAATCCGGATGGATGGCCATGAAAGAGTGATCGGTGTGTTTAGTGATTTCAATGCGCTGTCTCTGCATAAACCTGCCGGGAATTTTATTCTGGATATGATGGAAAATCCACGTTTTGCTGCAGCTCTGACCCGCTATATTGCCATCAAGGTCAATACGGACAATTACAAGGAAGTCCTCAGTTATATTCAGAAGACCTGGGAGGAGATCTCACCTACCAGACCCTTTGAATATACTTTTTTGGATGAAAATCTCAATGCGCTCTACAAAGATGAGAGCAGCTTCTCAAAACTCTCCATCATCCTGACCATCCTGGCCATTGTTATCGCCTGTCTCGGGATCATCGGACTCACCTCTTTTATGGTGGAGAAAAAAACCAAGGAGATCAGTGTCAGAAGGATTCACGGAGCCACCACTGCACAGGTAAATACCATTCTTTCCAGAGAATTTATCTGGCTCATATTGATTGCCAATATGATCAGCTGGCCCATCGCCTATATAGTGATCCTCAGGTGGCTTCAAAACTTCAGCAGGCGTATTGAGATCCGGTGGTACCACTTCCTGGCTTCAGCGGTTGTCACCATTTTTATTACGGTCATCATCACATCCATCCATGCTTATCGTGCCTCCAGGATGAACCCTGCCGATACGCTTAAATATGAGTAATTCTTGACTTGATCCTCACAGTATCATAACTTGCATGATAGGAATCCCTAAATCCCCATCATGAAAACATTAAAAAGATCATTTCTCCCCCTGTGGTTGGCCCTTGCAAGTATGTCACCCGGATGCAATGACCGGCCGAACCTGGAGGTGGATATTATCAAGATTGAAGGTGTCGCCTGGGCATGTAACGTTACCACCTCATTTGCTACTTTTGGTTCTGGCAGTGAAGAAGAAAGCGAGAATGAAGTATTGCTTCCTGCTTCTGAAGGAGACCTGCTTTATATGATTGAAGATGATGATCTGCAGTTTTACTACCGGTATCAACCCCGCAAGGGGACACAGTTGAAGGTGACATTTGATACTGTTCAGGCTGTTTCGGTATATCTGAACAATAAACTGGAATTGATGGAACTTACCGGGCCCGCTTCGTTGGAAGCCTTCAGACAGCTTACCGAACCGGAGGTTAAACAACTTTCAACACTCTATATCCATGGTCCCGTTACAGAAGATATTCTGTCAACCCTCAGGTACCACGAAGCAGCACTGGCCGGTAAAGGTCTTGTATTGGACAACGATTCGGCGACAGAGAATATCTCTGATCTACTTTCCATCTGCCGCCCCCGGATGTTGATCATTAATGATTCACGTATTCAGCCTGAGACTATAGATGGCAATTCCATTGCTGATGTGGAGCTTCTTTGGGTGGACGGAAATCCTCAAGTGCTGTCGAAGGTGGCACAATACTGCGTTAAACTTGAATCCCTTCTCATTGATAGCTGGGAGCCGGCTTCAGGAGGATTGCTGCAACTTGCCGGATTAGAAAAATTGCGAAACCTCACCATCGCTGAATCTGATTTAACATCCCTCTCAGAAATCGAGCTCTCCTCTTCAATCCGGAACCTGCACATGATCAATTGTGAAACCCTCTCCGATATAAGTAAACTGGATGAAATGAGTGGGTTAAGCAGATTGTGCCTTACAGGTTGTGGAATGGTATATGAACCTCTTCATTTGAACCATCTTGAATCCCTTCAGTGGTTGTCCTTTCCGTCCAATATAACTCATACTCAATTTGTGCAGTTATCAGAATCGTTAACAAACCTGAAGGTTGTTGAATTGATCGGGTGTGATGAGATAAGTGATCTTGCCCCGCTGCAATCAATGAAAAAACTCACCACCCTTGAGCTTCAGCTTGAGAAAGATCAACTCCTTATGCTTGATTCGCTAAACCAGGTGAAGCTTATTATACTATCAGATGATGTAATTAATTCTAACCCGGAGTGGATTAATGAGTTGCGTGCTAATTTGCCTGATAGTAAAATAGTACCCGGAAGTGGCCTTTGCCTGGGTTCAGGATGGCTGCTGTTGCTTCTTCCCTGTATCCTCCTTTTTCGAGCACTGTTCCGTCGCAAATCCTGATGCTTTGATAGAGATCTGGAAAAATCGCTACAGGATCCGCTATGCATTTCTCTCCCTGGCCGGGATCCTGCTCTTTGCAGGTTTCATTCACCGGACTTTCCCTCTATTGATAATTGCCCTGGCAGGAATTACCGGAGCAGGAATTGCGATTGGCTATTCAATCCGGAGTGTCCCATTTCCTGTAGCGCTGGGGATAGACAGATTGAATGGGAGAATACTCCTTTACTGCCTGCTTGCCGCTTTATTCGGAATCATCCTGGGAGTACTTGCCCGCCACAGGTTTGAACTCACCCTGGTTCCTGAAGGACTCTCCCGGGTGGCCCTGGTGGCCCCGCTGGTGGGTGCAGTCGAGGAATTGGTATTCAGAGGATACATGCAGGGGTTGATACGGCCCCTGGGAAGGGTTTTTTCTATTGTTTTTGCTGCCTCTGCCCATACCGGATACAAAGTGCTGGTGATCCTGAGCCTTTCCGGTCCGCTTCAATTTGATTACTCCTTCCTGGTATACTGGACAATAGCCGGGGGAGTGCTGTTCGGAACCCTCAGGGAACTTTCAGGCAGTACATTCCCCCCCGTAATTGCCCATGCGGTTTTTGATATCCTGCTGTATGGTGGAATGGCTACAGCACCTGTCTGGGTATGGAGTTAGTTATTATATTTACAGGATGACAAAAATATTTCCTGCAATAGCATACCTGGCCCTGTTAATTGTTTTAGGCTGCTCCCGGAAACCGGAACAGGTCATCATGACCGTTACCGGTCCGGTCCCCGCGTCGGAAATGGGTATTGCTCTGACCCATGAACATCTGCTTGTGGATTTTATCGGAGCCGACAGCACCGGATACAATCGTTGGGACCGGCAGGAAGTAGCAGATCGGGTTACTCCCTATCTCTCCGAATTAAAAGAATATAATGTGAGTACACTGGTCGAGTGTACCCCGGCTTATCTGGGAAGGGATCCATGGCTTCTTCATACTCTTTCGGAAAAGTGTGGGATTCAGTTGATAACCAATACAGGATATTACGGCGCTCATTCCAACATGTTCCTTCCTGCAAAATTCTATGATCTAACCGCGGAAGAGTTGTCCCGGATCTGGATAAATGAATTTGAAAACGGGATCGACGGGAGTTCCGTCAGGCCGGGATTTATCAAAATTGGAGTAGATCCGGATGATACCCTTTCAGAAGAACATCTCAAGCTTATTACAGCAGCAGCCCTGACACACAGGAAAACGGGACTGGTTATTGCCTCACATACAGGGCCTGATGCACCGGCGTTTGCACAGATTGCCGTTCTTCAGGCAAATAACGTTGATCCTTCGGCATTTATATGGGTACATGCTCAGCTGGGAAGCCTGGATGGGAATATCAAAGCCGCGCGGATGGGAACCTGGATCTCACTGGACAACGTCAACCTGAACCGGGAACCCGGGAACAAATACGATGTGAACTGGTATGCGGAGAGGATCCAGCAGTTGAAGGAAGCCGGACTGCTGAACCGGGTGCTGATATCTCATGATGCAGGCTGGTATACACCGGGAGAGGAGAACGGAGGAGATTTCAGGGGTTTTACCGGAATTTTTACAGCGCTTGTTCCTGCACTTGAAGAATTGGGGTTTTCCAGAGATGACATTAAACAATTACTGGAGATAAATCCGCGTAACGCATTTACTGTTAGAATGCATATCTAAGATTATTTCTCGTGATAATCCTGTCCTGGCAATCGTCATTCATATGGATCCTATTTGCCGGGTTGACTTTTTTATACGAATTAATATTCTCATTTATTGGATTTTATGATTTTATTTGTGACAATGGCCATCTCCAAAGATCATATTAATTTCATACTTTCGTTATTATAACTGAAATTGGGATCAACAAACCATCATTATGAAAAAAGATTTCTTAACCTGTGCTGCAACTTTGCTTTTTACTGTTGTGTTTATGTCGAATACCCAGTCCCTCCATGGGCAATCCGGTGCAACAACAGTCCTGGATTCAGCCTCTATTGAGGATCAGATGGAATACATTTATGAAAAAACCCGCATTTACAATGATTACAGGGCCATTCGTGAAGATATCTTTCAGAAGTTAAAGGGAAATGTCGGGGATACACTCAATGCTATTAAACTTGAAGTCGCCCGGTTGAACAGTGCGTTAAAAGAGGAAAATATCCAGATAGAAACACTGAATACAGAGCTGACAGGGATCAAAGATGAAAGGGATGATGCGATCAGGAACAAAGACAGTTTCTCCCTGCTTGGGATCCAGATGCATAAAACCCTTTACAGTACGATCATGTGGCTAATTATCCTGGGACTTGCTCTTGTTGCGGCCATTTTGTTTATAATGTTCAGGCGTTCTCATGTTGTTACGAGCCATACAAAGCATGAGCTGTTGTCCATTCAGGAAGAATTTGATCAGTACCGGAAAACCTCAAGGGAAAAATATGAAAAACTGGTGATCTCCCATCACAGTGAGATTATGAAGCTAAAGAACAGTTGATAAATATTACTTGCTGAAAAAAGAATCGATCAGATCCTTTACCTCTTCCATATCACGATAATAATTCATTTCAACGTTATCGCATCCTGCAATCATAGCTGAAAGTGTGTATTCTGTTCCCTGCCTGAAGAGGCAGAGCACCGGTTTATGCATCTCAATGGCACGGCCGATCTCATATCCAACACCAAGACTGGGCACAGTCACCTCAGCTACCACCAGGTCAGAATCTACGATCCACTTCAGATCCCGGTCATGTATCTCTTTATCTGACAATATACGGTCTTTGCTTTCAATTTCTTCATCACTTCCCACGTGTTCAGTGAGCACTTTGCCATAATTTCCAAGCATCTCGATTATCCTTTCATATGTCTTTGCCAGATTCCGGCCGCCGCGGATCGATCCGCAAAAATAGATATTCATAATCCCCCTGTGATTTAAGATTCTCTTAATCGTTCTTAATTTTAAAAATAGTAAATTAGATCACCTTTTATCCTGAAATTAAATCATATATCATGGCAAAAGATGCTCAAAGATGTGCTTCCACCAATGCAGTATACGGAGTGGGGCTAATTGGTGCTGCAATATATTACATCAGCACTGCAACCAGTTTCGGAATGGGACTTCTCGGTTTTTTAAAAGCGCTGGTCTGGCCCGGGTTCCTCGTTTATGAGGCTTTGAAATCACTGGGCTCGTAGAGCTCTCCGTTTTATCAGGCCCTCACACTGGCCTCGGGTAGTCTTTTCTGAATATCCCTGAGATGTTCAATGCTTTCCATCCCCAGGGTGAAAGCATCTGCAATTCCAGTCCCTGTCTGGAACTGTAAACACTCATCCTTTTTATCAAGCAACTGACCGCAACCATAGACCTTCATGGCGATGATCGCTTTCCCGTTCTGCTTCATTCTGGTTAGTACCTTCCGAACGGTGGGAACATCAGCGTCCATTCTGGCACCGCCCGGATTGAACCGTGCCAGGTCCACATCCACCCATGGCTCATCGGCTGCCGTTTCCAGGGCACCCAGAGAGTGGCATGAAACACCATGAGCGCGTAAAATACCATTCTCTTTGGCCTCATCCAGCGCATCCATCGGGCCCTTCATCTTTTGGTTCCAGTCAGTATCTGTAACTGCATGAAGGAGAATGATATCCAGGTAATCTGTTCCCAATTCCAGCCTGAAGCGGTCCAGATCCTTTTTCATATCCGCGTAGGTTGTCGAGTTGGACTTGGTCAGGATCACAACCTCTTCCCGCTTCACCTTTTTCAAAGCCGCTCCAACATGTGGGTGAGATCCATACTGATCGGCAGTATCCCAAAAATTGATCCCGTCATCAAAAGCTGCCATAAGCAGGTCTGAAATTCCTTTAATCCCCAACCGGCGGGTCTGGTCGGACGAACCACCATAACCATTGGTCCCGGTTCCCATGGCCATCCTGGACATTTCAATTCCCGTGCTTCCCAGCTTTACCCTGTCATAGGGATATAGCTTTTTTTCAAGTGCCAGTGCCTCATAGGGGAAGGCTGATAATATTGCAGCCCCGGCAATGCTGTTCCGTATAAATGTTCTTCTTTTCATAATGCTCCATTTATGATATTGAATGGTTAAGATACCTATTGTTCAAATCAAAATCCAGTATAAATATTGGGGTCTTTCATTAACTTTTTAATAATCAGCCTCATATCTTATAATAAAATAGCGTTTGATCAAATAAACAGGTCCCCTGAACGGACCAATGACTTCAATTCCGGTTGACTACTTTATCGACAGCCTCCAGGTATCCAAACTCATAACGCATATCCGGTAAGAGGTATCCTCCTTCCACCCATTCGTTCCACGAGAACAGGGTAATCAATCTGGGCTGATCCGGATGCGCGTCCAGGTAATCTTTCGCACGCTGAAGATAGGCAGCAAAACTTTCCGGTGAATTATTATAGTGAATCACATCAGCCTCTCCTTTCGCCGGGAACCTGGGCGTATCGTCCCACCCAATGGACACGTTGGGAAAATAGGGAATGTTCAGCGCTTCATCCCAATTCTCCCTGCGCTTCATGGCCTGTTCACCCCAGACGATATAGTCTTCCACCCCTTCACCCTGTCCCCAGTTATACTTGGTAACACTGTTGATCCCAAGATGGTAAACAAGATCGGTGTTACTTTTCCCTTCAGCAAGACCGGCTCTTAAAATACCCGGATTCGACCCGTTCCCTCCAAAAGCAATGATCTGAACATGTAATCCTGGAAAGCCTGCCTTACGGGTCTCCTCCCTGAAATAGTCAAGAGCCTCTTTGGTGCCGGCCAATCCTCCACAATCTTCCACAAATTTTGGGAAGTTGAAAATGGAAAAGACCGGTTTCCCATCAATTTTAAAATAGTTGGGTTTGTGAAAGTACTGGCGAATCACCCGGTCTACAATAATCCTGTAATTCTCCTGATCCACGGAACCTGTCCATAGCAGGGAATCAGAGTCATACTTGTAATGGTTCCAGTAATTCTTCTTCACATCATGATTGGCCCACATAATGTAGAAATTCATTTTTTCATTGTTCTTCGCCTGCAGGAATCCATTGTTAATGGAGCTTTCCAGGAACGGTCCTCCATCGAACCAGTACCAGTCAAATATAAAGACATTGACACCATGGCCTGTCGCTGCATCAATCCATTTCTCCATTACCTCTGGATCATCATCCATTTCATACCCCCAGAGCGGTACCTTCGGTTGATAGTGCCCTGCGAATCGGGATGTTCCTTTCCTGATAATCTCCCATTCGCCCATCCCTTCAGGCCAGAGTATTTCGGCGTTCCTCTCTTCATAATGACAGGAGGGCCATACATAGGCTGCAACATATAATTCATCTTTTTCATTGTCTGTCCGGTCCGTCTGGTTACAGGATATGGACAAAAGAACAGCTCCCATTGTCACCAGTGATAAATAGACTGCAGAGATGCCTGTTTTCATTTGGTTTTCATTTGATTGGTCCAAAGCTAATTTAAGCATATATTGTGTATGTGATAGAACAGGGCAGAAATATTGAATTAAGCATTGTAAAACGAGCCACCTTTGGTCTCTTCCTTACGGATGAATCAGGTGAAGAGGTGCTGCTTCCCAATAAATACTGTACGGAAGAGATGAAACCTGGTGATCATATCACTGTCTATGTGTACCGGGATTCTGAAGGAAAGAAAGTGGCAACCACACTGACACCGAAGATCTTCATCAATGAGTTTGCATTGTTGAAAGTTACTTCGGTTACCGGTGTCGGGGCATTCCTGGACTGGGGACTTGAAAAAGAGCTGATGGTCCCATTCAGGGAACAGAAACAAAAACTGGAGGAAGGAAGGTGGTACATTGTCTACCTGGACCTGGATCAGAAGTCGGACCGCCTCTATGCCAGCAACCGGGTTGAAAGGTTCCTGCAAAACGAGAAGATCTCGGTGAAAGAAGGCGATGAGGTTGAGCTGGTTGTTTTGCAAAAAACGGATCTGGGTTATTCTGTCATTATCAATCATGCCCATAAGGGGCTTATTTTCGATAACGAAATATTTCAGGAGATCCGGATAGGTGACAGACTCAAGGGGTTTGTGAAAAAAATACGGGATGATCACAAGATTGATATTTCGCTTCAACCCATTGGTTTCAGGAAATTCAATGATTCAAACACTGAATTGATATATTCGCAACTGCAAGAAAACGGCGGATACCTGGCCATCACCGACAAAAGCAGTCCGGAGGAGATCTATTCTCAATTTGGCATCAGTAAAAAAGCATTTAAAAAATCACTTGGAGCACTCTATAAAAAGCGGAATATTGAAATACTGCCCGATGGGATCAGGCTCCTTTCACAAACTCCAAAAACTTAAAGTCTTCAGTTCCGGCTCAATCTACCTGTTGTTTGATCCATTCGGAAATGATCTCAAGGGTCTTAGGATCAAATGTCTCCTCTATCTGGCCATATTCATTGGGCAGCCCTGTTTCACAATGCTGAAACAGATGGTTCAGTCCGGGGATAATCATGGTCTTTACCTTCGCATTGCCAGATGAAAACAGACCGTTTTTGATGGCATCGATATTCTTTTCCGCCATGACCTGGCAATCTTTCTCCCCATTTAAAGCAAGTACAGGACATTTGATTGAGCCAAATAAATCCGACGGATCAAACATCACAAAATAGCGCATCCAGGCATATGCAGATTCAGGAATGGAGCCCACCAGATTTTTCCTGGCCTGTTCTATATCCTCCTTACTATAATAGTCTTTACTTGAATAGAATTCAGAGGTAAATTTCAAAATTTCCACCTTCCACTGATCATACGATTCATTGGAAATCATCAGGTCAAACACCTTGTTCATAACAATCCGGTTGTCCTTCAGAAAAGACTCATTCACCCCGCTCAGTCGGTTGATATAATCACTCTGATCCAGTAAGATCTCCTTACCATCAACTCCGGGTCCGGCCAGTGTAATGATAAATGCAATATCATCGTATTCAGCAGCCAGCATGAAGGCGATCATCCCACCTTCACTGTGTCCGATTACACCTACTTTCGAAGTATCTATTCCATGTTGACCGAAAAGGAATTCAATGGCTGATCTGGCGTCAACTGCGAGGTCCTGGGTAGTAGCCCCAATTGCATTTCCCCCCGATGATCCAACTCCCCGGTCATCAAAACGTAATACAACAATTCCCTTCCGTGTTAACTGGTCAGCAATAAGCTTGAATGGTTTGTGACCGAATATCTCCTCATCCCTGTTCTGGCTTCCTGAACCGGTAACCAGTACCACAGCGGGAAAAGGTCCATCACCCACGGGAATGGTAAGCGTACCCCCTAAATTGAAATGTTGTATCCTGTTTTCAAAAGATACCTCTACTTCCCTGTAAGGGTATGGGGGCTTTGGTTCCTGCGGGCGATTCAAAACAAATACCGAGTCCTGCTTTTCAAGATTAAGTTCAAAATCCCTGTTTGCCTGGTGCCATGTCCCCGTGATGGTTTTTGAGGATGTTATTTTACCTTTATAATACCCGGCTGCTATCGGGACCTCTATTCGAATGGAATCTCCATTTTGAAGGACTTCCCCACATGGGATGTCCTTGGCCCCCTGGTCCGGACTATCCATAGTAGCTTTATACCCGGTATTCTCCAAAAAGGATAAATTGAAAACTATACGTAATTCGACTCCGCCTGCATCCAGGGTGCCCAGCCAGGATCCGGCAATTTGATCACCTGACTCCTGAGCATTCAATCCTGCATAAGAAATTCCTATGAGGATGATCCATATGATTCTACTTAAAGATTTCATTCTTGACATATATAAAAGGAAAGTTACTAATGTTCCCATTATGATCCAATATTTGTATAAAATGCCATCGATTTACTTCCTGCTTTAATATCAGATAACCTGAACCTAATGAACAGGAATAATGTTAAGTATTTGTCAATCCTCAAAAACAATCACATTATATGGATCCGTAATGTTCCACTTAATAGATAATAAACTACATGACACATCATCGTGAAACACCTGTTGAAATTAGCAAGCAGGAATTTAAAGAGATCGGATACCAGTTAATCGATGCTGTTTCCGAATTCCTTGATACCATTGCAGAGAAGCCTGTCACTTCGGCGGAAACATCGGAACAAATACAAAAGCTGCTTGGCAACACAGTCCTGCCATTGAATGGCACACCTGCATCAGAACTAATGACCAAAACTACTGATCTGGTCATTAACCATTCGTTATATAACGGGCATCCCAAATTTCTTGGTTACATCACCTCCTCTGCGGCGCCCATTGGTGCACTGGCTGATTTATTGGCTGCAGCTGTCAATCCAAATGTTGGAGCACAAATTCTAAGTCCCGTTGCAACGGAAATGGAGAAACAAACCATTGGCTGGCTGTCGGAATTTATAAATGTCCCAACCAGCTATGGCGGGATTTTGGTTAGTGGGGGGAATATGGCCAATTTCACAGCATTTTTAGCTGCTAGAACTGCCAAAACATCCAATAATTTTAAAGAAGACGGGATAGATTCAGAAACTGCTAAACTCCTGGTTTATTGTTCAAAGGCAACCCATACCTGGATCGAAAAAGCGGCCATTTTATTTGGTCATGGTACCAGATCAATAAGATGGATACAAACGGATGCTGAGAACAAAATGGACAATGATGCATTAGAAAAAGCCATTCGGAATGATCTTCAAAAGGGATACAAACCTTTTCTGGTGGTTGGTACAGCCGGCGATGTCAGTACCGGGGCTGTGGATCACTTTGATGGTATTGGCACAATTTGCAAAACCTACGATTTGTGGTTTCACATTGATGGTGCATATGGTATCCCAGCAGCAGTACTCCCTGAAAATAAAACGTTATTTACCGGCATTGAAGAAGCCGATTCCATTGCCCTGGACCCACATAAGTGGCTCTATAATCCACTTGAAGTGGGTTGTACCCTGGTGAAGGATCCCAGGCATTTAACCGATACCTATAGTTCCCATCCGGAATATTATAACTTTAGTGGCAGCGATGAAGAACAGGCTTTTAACTATTATGAATATGGTCTTCAGAATTCCCGCGGATTCAGAGCACTCAAGGTGTGGATAGCACTACAACAGGTCGGTAGAACCGGATACGCCAAAATGATCGCAGAAGATATAAAGCTTTCAGAACTTCTGTTTGAGCTTGCAAATAAACATTCAGAACTTGAAGCTGTCACCCACTCACTAAGTATTACTACCTTTAGATATGTTCCCGCAGATATTAAAGGGGAAAGTTATCCCGGGAAAGATTATCTGAACACGCTGAATGAATCATTACTCAATGCTTTACAGGAAGGCGGTGAGTTGTTTTTATCCAATGCTGTTGTCAATGAAAAATATTGTTTACGGGCATGTAATGTAAATTTCCGAACTTCGAAAAAAGATATTGAAGAAATTATTGAAATCGTGGTCAGAGAGGGTGCTAAAGTTCACCAACAGCTTCAGGAAAAAGCAGAACAAAAACAATATGCAAAATAAATACTTCCTATTGCTGTATGGCCTGATGATACTCTCCCAGGTCAATGCCCAGTTCTCGCAGGCTTCCAGGGACAGTATTCAGACACTCACCGAGGTGGACTACAATCTGATGCTTGCCCAGCTGGGCATTGATCTAACCGATATGCGTCACGGTCCTTCAGGCAATCCGGCTGATCCCAATGCGGCAAACACGGATGAATCAAAGGCAAAAACTTATGATGCGCTACCCGGTCCGCTGATTTTTAATAACGGTGACACGGTTCGGACTGCAGTTGAATGGGAAACAAAACGACGGGCGGAAATAGTAGAGCTATTTGAGCGTGAAGTGTATGGAAGGATCCCTGCACATGTGCCTGACGTATTATGGGAAATAATTAATGTGAAAGACACCCTGGACGGTGATTATCCTGTAAAGATCAAACATCTTGTGGGCCGTGTAGATAATTCTGCATACCCGGAGATCAATGTAAATATTGAACTTGTACTGTGCACTCCCGCTCATGCAGAGGGTCTCGTTCCCGTTATAACAGAATTTGGATTTAACTGGTCACCGGCTCAGCTGAGAAGATTCCGGAACATTCAAACACCGGGCCCTACCTGGCAGCAGCAACTGCTGGCCAAAGGTTGGGGATATGCCATCCTGGTACCGGTAAGTATCCAGGCTGATTACGGGGCCGGACTAACACAGGGTATCATCGGTCTTGTCAACAAAGGGGAAGCCAGAACACCGGAACAGTGGGGAGCATTGCGGGCATGGACATGGGGAGCCAGCCGGGCTGTGGATTATTTCGAGACAGACCCTGATGTAGATGCCAGTCGCCTGGGGATCGAAGGACTATCCAGGTATGGCAAAACTGCTATAGTCGCCATGGCCTTTGAGCCACGTTTTGCCATTGGATTTATTGGTTCCTCCGGTGCCGGGGGTACTAAATTGCTCCGCCGTAATCTTGGTGAGCAGGTTGAAAATCTTGCCGGTTCGGGTGAATACCACTGGTTTGCAGGTAATTTTATTAAATACGCAGGCCCGCTCACGAAAAATGATCTGCCGGTAGATGCCCATGAACTTGTCGCATTATGTGCTCCCCGGCCGGTGTTTATTAGTTCGGGGGCTCCAGATGAAGAAGGTCAGTGGGTAGATGCCAAAGGAATGTTTCTGGGTGGGATGTATGCCGGGCCTGTATACAGGCTGCTCGGTAAAAATGACATTGGAGCAAAAACATTTCCGGCGCAGGAAACAACCTTAACAGATGGAGATATCGCTTTCAGGCAACATGCCGGCGGTCACACCACCGGTCCCAACTGGCCTTATTTTATTCGTTTTGCAGGCCGGTATTTCGAAAAATAGGTCCGCAGGGATAAAAGATCCTGATGAAATTTTGTTTATTTGAATATCATATAAAAATGAAACCCCATTTTATTTTAATTCTAATCCTGGGACTGTTCACTGCAAAAACCAGTCATGCCCAGGAATCTTCATTCAGTCTAAATCTTAAGAACCTGAATCAAGTAGCAGAAGTGGATCAACGATACCAGTCATTCAACATTGAAATGTGTGAAGTGGTGGGCGGTGATTTCTGGATACCCTATGAACTTCTGGATCCCGTAAAAGTAAGAAGCGGTGGTTTTGCTGCATTAAAAAGAACGATACCTCCCATTGATCTGTCCGAAAAGAAACTGCGCAGGCTTGCTTCCGCTCTGGGTCCAACCTATATTCGCGTGAGCGGGACCTGGGCCAATACCACCTATTTTCAGGATAACGATCAGCCTAAATTGGATAAGGCTCCCTCAGGGTATGAAAATGTTTTGACCAGAGAAGAGTGGAAAGGGGTCATCGATTTTTGTGATGCAGTGGACGGTAAACTGGTCACTTCTTTTGCGATCAGCAATGGCATGAGGGATAGTGAGGGAAACTGGACCACGGCTCAAATTGAACCTTTAATTAATTACACCAAATCAATTGGTGGTGAAGTTGTTGCTGCGGAGATGTTTAACGAGCCATCCTTCGCAAGTCGCGGAGGTGCACCCGATGATTATAATGCATCGTCGTATGCGAGTGACTTTTCCGCATTCAAGAGTTTTGTGGAAACAGCTCTACCTGAGATGAAGATCCTGGGACCTGGTTCTGTCGGAGAAGGAGGTGTTTTAGGTGCTGGTGCCGATATTTCAACTGACAATATCTTTGCTGCTGAACCAAAACCTGAATTTGACATTTTCTCTTATCACTTTTATGGCGGAGTATCCAAAAGATGCATGGGCGGACTTACCCCTGAAAATGCACTCACAGAGGAGTGGCTAAGCAAGACAGAACCTGGTTTAAAGTATTACGAAGATGCCAGGGATAAATATCAACCGGATGCCCTTCTCTGGTTGACCGAAACTGCTGAAGCTGCATGCGGAGGAAATCCATGGGCAGCAACCTATATTGATTGTTTCCGGTACCTGGAACAACTAGGCAGACTGGCCAAAAAGGGTGTCCAGGTTGTAATGCACAATACGCTTGCTGCCAGTGAATACGGGCTGTTAGAACAAGCAACACATGAACCAAGGCCCAATTACTGGGCTGCATTTCTGTGGAACCGGCTGATGGGTACAAAGGTGTATGATGCGGGTTTATCAGCTGAAGGCATTGACATCTACATACATAACTTGAAAAATTCATCAGGCGGGCTTGCCGTATTAATTGTGAGTCCAGAGGATTCCTGGCATTCAATCAACATTCCTGCAGAAGCTGAACAGTATTTGCTCACTGCTGATGAACTATTAACGAAGACAGTAAAGTTGAACGGTAAGGTGCTTCAGTTAACCCCTGATGAAGCGTTGCCTGCGATCCATGGGGAAAAAATATGTGCGGGAGAGGTCAGGCTTCCACCTCATAGCATTTTGTTTCTTTCTTTTTCCAAAATATTCGGATATTGATGTGCGATTAATGTTTAAGGATCCGGAAGCCAAACTTACACTCTGGAATCAGACTGATAAGTATATTATTGGTACCAAATAAAAAGATATGACTCATGAAAAATCAAACAAGACACCATCATTTAACCTTCAGAAAAACAGGATTTATCCTATTACTTCTTTTTCCACTCTTTTCGATATTTGCACAAAACGGGGAGATGGATGCATTTATCGATGATTTAATGAGTCAAATGACACCGGAAGAAAAACTGGGTCAGCTTAATTTATCATCCGGAAACATGGGAGCCACGATCGGCGAAGGCGGCGGAATGACTGACCTCATTAAAGAAGGGAAGATCGGGGCTACGGGTGGTTTTTCTTTTGATGCCATAAAAAATACACAGGAAGCGGCCATGCAGTCCCGCATGAAAATTCCGGTCCTTATCGGAGTGGATGTCATTCATGGTTATAAGACTATTTTCCCCATACCCCTGGGACTGGCATGTACCTGGGATACCGTATTAATTGAAAAAAGTGCCCGGATTGCAGCGACTGAAGCGAGTGCGACGGGTATTTGCTGGACCTATTCACCGATGGTGGATATCGCCCGTGATCCCCGGTGGGGAAGGGTTGCAGAAGGAGCAGGTGAGGATCCCTGGTGGGGCTCAAAAGTAGCGCGGGCCATGGTACGGGGTTACCAGGGAGACGACCTTACGGATAATAATACCATTATGGCGTGTGTCAAACACTTTGCCCTGTACGGTGCTGCCGAGGCAGGACGTGATTACAATACCGTGGACATGAGCCATCTGACCATGTTCAACTATTACCTTCCACCCTATAAAGCTGCTTTTGACCAGGGTGCCGGTAGCGGTATGTCATCTTTTAATGTGATAGATGATATTCCGGCCACGGGAAATAAATGGATGATGACGGATGTATTGCGCGATCGATGGGGATTTGACGGTTTTGTGGTAACCGATTATACCTCGATCAATGAAATGACCAATCATGGACTGGGTGATCTGAAAACGGTTTCGGCACTGGCACTCAGTGCAGGCATTGATATGGATATGCAGGGACTGGGTTTTATCTCCACGCTGCAAGAATCCCTGGAAGAGGGCAAGGTATCCATGGAGCAGATCGACCTGGCATGCCGACGCGTGCTTGAAGCAAAATATAAGCTCGGGCTGTTTGAAGATCCGCTCAAATACCTGGATGAGACCCGATCAAAAACAGAGGTGCTGACCAAAGAAAACCTGCAGGCAGCCAGGGAAATCGCAACTCATTCCATGGTTTTGTTGAAAAACGACGAGCAGGTTCTGCCCCTTCAAAAACAGGGGAAAATTGCGGTCGTGGGTCCGCTGGCCAGCAACAAAACAGATATGCTGGGCACCTGGGTAATGATCCGTGACCAGGAATCGATCGTTCCGGTTGTCGATGGTATGAAGAATGTGGGGGGCGATGCAGTGGAAGTAGTTTATGCAAAAGGTGCCAATATCACTGATGATCCCTATCTGAAAGAAGCACTTGAATCACCCTATGCAGCCTATATGGGAGGAAGAATGGAGAAAGAAAGCAAGACACCGGAACAACTCATTGAAGAAGCCATTGAAGTTTCATCTGATGCCGATGTGATTGTTGCAGTTTTGGGTGAAGCCGCAGCCATGTCGGGTGAAGCTTCCAGCAGGTCAAACATTGATATCCCGGAAAGCCAGAGGGCCCTGTTGAACGCCATGCTTAAAACAGGGAAACCTGTTGTACTGGTAATCATCAACGGCCGTCCGCTCACATTGACCTGGGAAGATGAAAATGTACCGGCTATTCTGGAAGCCTGGGCTCCGGGAACAGAGGCAGGAAACGCCATTGCTGATGTACTTTTTGGTGATTACAATCCATCAGGAAAACTCACCATGTCATTCCCCAGAAGTGTCGGGCAGATTCCACTCTACTACAACCATTTGAATACGGGCCGGCCCTTCGATCCCAATAATAAGTTCACCTCTAAATACCTTGATCTGCCCAATGATCCCTTATATCCTTTCGGGTACGGTTTAAGCTACACGTCGTTCGAGTACGGAGATATTTCCCTTAATAAGTCTGAATTGAAAGGCAACGATATCCTGCAGGCATCTGTAACAGTAACCAACACAGGAAATGTGGCAGGAGAAGAGCTGGTTCAGCTTTACATTGCCGATCCTGTTGCATCGATCTCGCGACCGGTTAAAGAACTAAAGAACTTTCAAAAAGTGATACTTCAACCTGGTGAGTCAAGTGAAGCTAATTTTAATATATCTACAGATGATTTAAGTTTTTACAACTCGGATCTGGTTTATGGCTGGGAACCCGGGGCATTTAAACTATATATTGGTACTTCATCGGCAGATGTAAAAGAGGCCGGTTTTAGCTGGGAGAATTAAGGTCAATAAAACTGAGGGCTTCATCTGCTTTAACCAGATCTCTTTAAGTAGTATAATCACCAGGTGACGCTTTTATTTGATCTAAAATGAAACTGTCTTTTGTGATTTCAGTCATTTGTAATTGAGGAGAATCTATTCTATGACTATTTACCAAAGAGGTAATACTATCTATAGATCTATTAAGTTGATGAATATCACTCTCGGATTTTGAATCACTTTTTAAAATACTGGAAAACAACACTATAGCCAAAGAGAGTAAACCGATTAGGAAACCTAATATCGTCGCCTTTGAAGGAATAGAATAGTTTCGAAATCTTATAATTATTCTTCTTAGTCTCTTCATATAAAAATTTGGGAATATCTCTTTAGGTAAAAATACAAAACCAAAAGATATTAAACCAGCTATATGCTACATGGGTGACTAATTTGGTGTCCTCACAAAGTATTTGATGATATTGCCACAGAAGAAGTATTATTAGCAACGGATGCGTCAGCAACAGCGTACTTTAATAGTAAAAGTCCTTGATTTATGTATTCCTGAAAGATGGGTTTTGGTGCTATTTGCACTAGCCAAGAAATTATATAGTAAAATGGAAATAACTTCCTTGTGCTGTGCTCGAATAATTTTCTATTTTTAGTCCAATACAGTAAATAATACGAGCCTCAACAATGCAAGATGATTCATTCAGAAGACATGTCTGAAGGAAGGATATTTCTAGCTTATTTCTTAAAGAGTTATAAAAATGTGAGTTATGATTTCAAGTAAAGACCAAAAAATCCTATGGGCAAGAGCTGCAGGAAGATGCTCTATGCCAGAGTGTAGGAAAAAACTAACACTAAATAAAGAAGATGAATCTGAGTCAATAACTCTTGGAGAAATGTGTCATATTGTTGGTGAGAAAAATTCTAAAAGTTCTCCAAGAGGTATTAGCAAAATGCCCTTGGAAGAAAGAAATACTTATTCAAACTTGATTCTGCTATGTGGTTATCATCATGATATTATCGATAAGAATGAAAAAGCATGGCCTGTTGAAATATTGCATAAGCAAAAAGATGACCATGAAATTTGGATTGAAGAATAAAATAACCCCCAGAATTTAGACAACAGGTATAATTTGATAAATCGTTAAACTTGTTGTTATGAAACCGAGAAAAAATCACACACCGGGCTTTAATGCATATTCCTGCGATTTCGGACACCCATTCCCGCTGAATGCGGACACTCAGTCCTGAGTTATCTGGACAGCTGATCCTGCTGAAAGCGGACATTCAGTCCTGAGTTATCCGGACAGTCGTTCCTGGTCAAAACGGACAGCAGTTCAGCACACATTTTCGCAGTCATTTTCATGCCTAAATTAAGTTATTTTTATATTTTCCTCTCATTGACTCTTCGCCATCAAGATCGATTCTATGTGAACTATGCACCAGTCTATCTAGGATAGCATCTGCGATAGTTGGTTCTCCTATGATCTCATACCATTTGTTTACAGGCAGTTGAGAACCTATGATCGTAGATTTCTTTCCATGCCGGTCCTCAAGGAGTTCCAGCAGCATCAGTCTCTGATTGTTATCCAGGGGCTTAAGTCCAAAGTCATCCAGGATCAGAAGATCCAGCTTCTCTATCTGGCTGATTTCTTTGATATAACTACCATCCGCCTTGGCCATTCTCAGTTCATCGAACATTTTTGTGCAGTTTCGGTAATAAACCTTGTGACCATGTTGGCAAGCCTGTTGCCCCAGGGCAGAAGCAAGGAAGCTTTTCCCCAGACCGGTGGATCCGGTGATGATTACATTTTGGTGACGGGTGATCCAGTCACACGTGGATAATCTTAAGATCACATTCTTATCCAGGTTTCTTTTAAAGACATAATCAATCTCCTCCATACTTGCTTGATAGCGGAACCGGGCCTTGGCCATCAACCGATGAAGCCGTCGGTTATGCCTGTCATCCCATTCTGCCTGGACCAGATGAGCGATGATCTCATCGGTGGTAAAATCTCGGCCCTTGCTCGATTCAGTCATTTCCCTGTAGGCTCGACTAAAACCGCTAAGGCGCATTTCTTCAAGTTTTTGCATTGTTACTGTTAAGCTCATAAGTACTATTTTTTTGTTATTGATAATGCTCCTTCCCCCGGATATTATCGTGGAGAGGAAGCTTCATTTCAATTGGTTTTTCTTCTTCCAGTTTGTGGATATTGTTCTTCAATGCGTTTTCCAGGAACCTGTAGGATATATGGTTAAACGTTATGGCCCTGTGGCAGACCTTTTCTAAATCAGCCGGATCATATTTCTTTCCAAGTTGTAGAACTCCCATACAAGATTTAAAAGCTTGCTGTGGATGTTCTTTGCTTTCCAACAGAAGGTTTATGAAGGCCTCCACTGATCCTCCGATGCCTGATGCCCACTTGACGAACCTATCCGTATTCCATCCCTCTACGAACTGATGGGATGCCGGCATATGGCTTGTTTCAGTTGTATACCCATACTTCTTGCGATCCCTTGCATGAACAGCGACACATACACCATCCTTGAAGATCTCCACCATTCTGGAGGTATACTTCGTTTTGGCTTTCTTTCCCGTGTATTGAAAGGGAACACTGTAATAGTGCCGGTCGTCCTTCAGATAAATATGATGGTTGTATTCAACTTTCGATACCTGGTATTGCCTGATCTCATAGCGCTCGGCCGGCAAGGGTCTCAAGGCATCTTTTTCGATCTCATTAAACAACTCTCTTCGACTGATGTCCCGGCGTTGGAAGGGAGCATTATTCACTTTCTCCAGCTCTTTCCATATGGCCTCGTTCAGTTCTCTAAGAGAAAAGAATTTATGGTTACGCAACACAGCAAAGATCCTCTGGTATACGATCCGTACTGCATTCTCAACCAAGCTTTTATCCTTGGGTTTAACCGGACGGGTTGGCAGGATAACTGTGCCGTAGTGCCGGGCAAGATCATGGTAGGTTTCATTCAACAAAGGTTCGTAGTTGCAGGCTTTGGTCACAGCTGATTTTAAGTTGTCAGGGCATATTCCATTGGTCACCCCGCCATAGTACCACCATGAGTTCTCATTTACCCATATCCAGTCCTCCAGCTTCTGACTGTCTAAGCCCTCAACATAGATCAGCTGACTGGCTCCCAGGACCGAGATAAATATCTCTGCCTCGTGAACCTCTCCTGTTTCAATGTCGTAATAGTGCATCTTTTTACCGGTAAAGTCTGCGTAAATCAAATCACCGGCCTTATGCTCGATATGCATCGATGGATTTAACTTGCTCTCCCACATCCGATAGTAGTGACAGAACCGAGAGTAGCTGAACCCCTCCGGATGCTTGGATTTGTATTCTTCCCACAGCAGATACAGGGTCACCCCAACCCGGGAGAGCTCCCGTTGATATTGAGGGAACCCCTTCGAAAGGGCCTCGTAGAGCGGGTTGGAGGTCCGGTTGCCTTTCTCAAATATCTCAATGATGTCCTTATCTTCCATCTGTAGGACATCCCGATATGTGAGTCCAGAACGTTTAAACTCAGCGATGTATTCACCCACGCTGGTTTTACTTATCCCTACGGCCTCGGCTGTCTTTCGGATGCTGAACTTCAGCTCCAGGCTTAATCGTAGTACTTCTCTGATCTTTTCCACGTCTGTACGTTTTCTTGGCATGTTATCCTCCTTTTGGTTTGGTTCAAAAACCAGCAGAGGTAATAAAAACTCGTGGAAAATGTGTGCAAATCGGGTCCTTTAGAAAGTGTCCGTTTTCAGCAAGAATCACTGTAAGCCAACTCCGGAGCGCGGCTGTCCGCTTTGCGCAAGAAACACTGTCCGTTTTCGTCAGGAATCAGCGTCCGCTTTTGTCAGGAATCCGCGTCCGTTTTCAGCAAGAACTGCTGTCCGCTTTGCTCAGGAATGAGTGTCCGTTTTGGGCAAGAATATGCACTTTAAGACGAAAGTAGTCCTTGAGGCCCTTCAAGAGAGAGAAACAATCCAGGAAATTGGTAAGAAGTATGAAATTCATCCCAACCAAATCTCAACCTG